>MDSZ01145926.1_pt1 | contig 97566 bp, 82 predicted proteins | sample 811201 | NCBI WGS metagenome assembly MDSZ01 (sample SAMN05326647, study PRJNA326480) | marine metagenome | isolation source: seawater | place: Indian Ocean: North | collected 2010
ACCAAGGTTCCGTCGGGTACCGGGTTACTCGCAAAGTCTGCAAGATCAACCCTCACTAAAACCTCCTGACCATTGAACTGATCTCCTTCGGTCGCAACCGAGTCAGAGAGCGAGAAGCCTTCTCCATTAAACGAACGAGTAATACTGAAGCTATCTTGATCTGGAGAACCTGAGTTTACACTTGTATTTGTTACTACCAAGCGATCTTCGATTGCTATGCCATTGATGGTCGCTGTAACTATTACTTCAGCAACAGCGGCTGTAGCGTTTGAAGTAAGGACAACAAAAGCGCAGTCATTATCAACTTGGATAAGATCAACAGGACAGACATTTCTTTCTGTGACATTGGTAGAGTTGGTCAAAGTACCTAAATTCGAGGCATCGAAAGTTACAACGACACCAGCATCATCATCATCCAGCGTGGAACCATCATAGTCGGTGACTACAGCTTCTAAAGTAAGAACCTGATTAGCGCCGAAATTAGTAGTTTCCGTCCCTGACTGATCACGAATTGTAAGAGTAATTGAAGGCCTAACGGCAGTCGCCTGAATCGTCTGGACATCCTGTATGGCTATCCCATTATTTAACGTCGCCCTAGCCGTAATCTCAATCGTACCCGCTTCGCCCCCGCCGATGATTTGGACCACGGCTTGTCCGCCCCCAGAAGTTGTTGCACTTGCAGGGTTAAGTGATCCAACACCATCGGTTACCTCAAAGGTTACAGAAATACCGTCTTGCGCAACGCCGTCCTCTAGCACCGAGACGATGATATCGGTTTTTTCGTTGCCATCCAGCACACCATCCGAACCGACGTTTATAGGCTCAATGATGACGGTGTTATCTTCCGTTTGGATGCCAGCTGTCTGTACCGTAATCGAATCTGTGACCTCAGTACCGTCACTGAGCGTAGCCCTCGCTGTAACTGCAGCCGCTCCCGCTTCGCCATTACCTTGCATATCAACACTAGCCCGGCCATCAACCGTCTGCGCACTAGATTGCAGCAAAGTTCCGATTGTTGTTTCGAATAAAACCACCACTTCCGCAGGCCGACCATTTTCAGTCACCTCAGCTGTAAGTGTCGCAATTTCATTATTAGACAAAATCCTGTCGTTATCTTCTCCGCCTTCTGCCGCCCAAGATATCGAAAGAGTTATCGACCCATCAATTGAATCATTAGCACTGGTACCCGAACCCTCGCCTGACACAAGACTGCTACTTCCACCGCCTCCGCCGCCTCCGCAAGCGGTTAGAGCCAGAATTGCAAGACCAACAAGAAGAAATCTCGAAATAGGTTCGACGTTCATTAGAGCTCCTAGAACCACCCGACGAGTGTCAGGAATATTAATTCATCACCGCGACAACTTTAGAAGATGGTCTGGGCCATTTCAACGAAAAATCAAGCTGTTCTTAGGACATAAGAGAAGGCAATCGGAGTCAACCACCTTAAAGGCTGACAAATAAAAATTCCTTACTTAGGCACGCAACTTTTAAGAGAGAGGTGGGAACAAGACTCACTGAAACGGAATCGACGTGCCAGTCAAACTGAATGATTAGAGAACTTTATGAAGCGTTGACAAGACGTGCCTTAGCTTGTTCACAATTCGAATCCACAATCCAGTTACTAGGCTTTCGACCTTTCGGAGATTTGCAACCTGCCGATAGAAACGTCGGATCAAACGGCACAAGTTGCTTATAGAGCTCACCATTTACTTCGAGCGCCCCATCCGACATTGGCACAAATACTTTCGCTTTCATTAAAATATCCTCGGTTCTCATCTTTAAAAGCCTTTTGAGCTAACTATAAGAACTAAAAATGATTAAAGCGCGCTTGAGGGATAGTGAAAATCTCCTGAACTATCGTGGAGAAACGATGAATTGAATTAACGATCAGGCAAAAAATTGACTAAACTCGGTCACTTATACTGGATAAATTCTCCTTATCGTTGTCAGATAATCACATGCAGGCAACCAATCGGAGCCAACAATATGGTCAAGAATATAGCCATCGTAGAAGATGATCCGGATCAGAGAAGCAATTATGTTGATGCCATCACCAAGAAAGGTTACCGGGTTGTGGCCTACAGCAGCCGGGAAGAGGCGATTGCCGGTTTTGAAAAGGAACTTCCCGATCTGGCTATCCTAGACATTATATTAGGTGATGAGGTCGATGCCGGATTCGAGATTTGTCGTGAACTTCTAACAAAATCTCCATCTCTTCCTGTTATTTTCCTTACCGAGCGAATTACTGAAATCGATAAGATCTCTGGTCTCCGGTTAGGCGCCTGGGACTATTTGCCCAAACCTATCTCCCTGAATTACCTTGCCGAGAGAATCAGTTCGCTGCTACGGATAAACACGGCCAGAGTCGCATCTAGCGAGGGAGTATCAACGGCCAAAATGGTCGGCGACATGTCAATTGACCAAGAGGCTCTGCTGGTTTCGTGGAAAGGTCAGTCAATTAACTTATCGGGTACCGAGTTCCGCATGCTAGCTAAGCTAGTAAGACTGCCCGGTCATGCTGTTTCTTACGACACTCTCATGAACGCCACCATGCAGTCACTAGTTACCAATAACACCATCAACACTCATATGAGAAACATACGCAAAAAATTCGAGACCATAGATCCCGAGTTCGACTGCATAAAAAGCGAATATGGTTTTGGTTATCGCTGGTCTACAAAATAAAATGTACTGATATGGACGCCGTACGCGGACCTAGTCTTGGCACCAAATTGCTCATATTGATGAGTTTTGCGCTGGTGGTTATTCCGTGGTTTAGCTATCTCTACCTCTCAGAGATGGAGGATTTCTTGGTGGACAGTCAAGCAAACGCGCAACTACTAGCAGCCGAAGGGATCTCCACGCTGCTGAACGGCCGCACTGATCTCTTTTACGAATTGCCTCTATCTCCCGAGGGTTACGAACAGCTTTACGCGCACCCTTTGCAGAAACCTATCCGTATCGACGGTCGGAACAACGACTGGGAGGAAGTCCTCGAATATAGTATTGGCTTTGGTAATCTAGATATTAAAGAGCCAACGAATCCCGGGTTGAATCAATTCAATCTGGCTCTGGGTGAACACAATGACCAGATCTACGCCCTGGTCACCGTCAAGGATGAAAACCTAGTCTTCAGAGATCGAAATATCTTGCGGCTCGATCTGTCAGATCACCTGAGAATCACCTTTACAGGGCAAGACGAGACCGTAAAACGCGTCACCCTGACTATGACAGAACCCGGTGTCACTACGGCTTACCTTATCGATGACGACTGGCGATATGCTATTCAAGGCGAGCCCGAGAACAGGATTCCTGGATTCATGGCTATTAAGGAGGAAGGCTACGCGGTCGAATTTCGAATCCCTCTTGAATTACTAGGTTCATCGCGCCAGTTTGGCCTAGCAGTTGTAGACGTCGATAACTCTCAAACTCGAGCGATAGAATCCATCACTGGTACTTTGCCCTCCGCAGGCCGCGAGGCCTATGGACTCGTTCTTCTCAAGTCACCAGAAGTCCTTCGGATTATCGAAGGTCTGGGGTATTCAGGCGCAAACATTCAGGTAATTGACGCTCAACGTCGAGTACGCGCTGAGATCGGCAGTTACGAAAGCACACCAAAGCAGGCGGAATCCTTTCTTTCGCGTCAGAACTGGTACAACCTAATCAGCTATGCCCTTGATCCGCTCTACAACCTGATCGAAGCCAACCTAAGAGCATCGCCTCTAACCGATGATGAAGTTATCAAATCATCACTCTCGGGACTACCGGCATATCAACGACGCTATTCTCAAGAGGAAGGTGAAGTCATAGTTGCGGCTCATCCGATTATCGCCCAGGGCGAAATAATCGGAACCGTCCTGCTTAAACAAAATACTAATAGAATCCTAGAACTCCGACGTGGTGCCCTTCAGCGTATCATCAACTTCTCGATCATCTCCCTATTAATTTTTGTCGTCCTAATCCTGATGTTTTCACTAAGACTTGCTTCAAGGATTCGTAAACTCGGAGCAGAGGCAACTGGTGCTATTGACATTTATGGGCGACTCAAGACCAACCAGCTCAGGGCTGAGACCAAATCCGGCGATGAGATTGGAGATCTAGCTCGGAGTATTTCCGGCATGTTGTCCAAATTGCACCAACATAACCAGTTCCTGGAAAACATGCCTCGCACGCTTCGGCATGAAATTAATAACCCACTAAACACATTATCAACTTCATTACACAATCTAGAATACGAAGAATCTCCCGAAGCCAGAAGCAAATACCTAGAGTCAGCTAAGCGCGGTGTTAACCGAATAGGAATGATAGTGCAAAACCTCGCCGATGCAGCGAGTCTTGAGGATGCCCTGGAAGCTGAAGAGTTGGAAGTCATCAATCTGCACAAGCTCGTCCAAAATTACCTCCATAACTGCAGAACCATTCATCAGGATCATGAATTTCGCTACCAAGGTATTGATCATTCGATTAAAAGTGAAGTGTCAGACTTCCGAATCGAACAACTGCTCGACAAGCTGGTAGATAATGCCATCGATTTTTCGGAGCCTTACTCAACCATCACCGTCGGTATAAACGCCGACGCAAACTTCTTGTCTCTTTTCGTCACTAATCATGGACCGCTAATAGCTGAGGACCAGGTAGAGAAAATCTTTGATTCAATGGTCTCGATCCGCGAGACCAATCCCGACAACCGTTTACACTTCGGAATGGGGCTTTATGTTGTTCGCATAATCGCTGAACACCACGGAGGGTTCGTAAAAGCAAAAAACCTTCTTGATGGCAAAGGCGTCAGCATTCAAGTGAGTCTTCCAATCTACCGTGAGGCGGAGGAACTTGCAGATTCTTTCGCCGCAAGTTAATTCGCGACTGACAAACTTTGAGGGAGTTACCAGCTCTTTTTGAAGATTGCGCAAGGCACAACCAACTTTACTTTTATACAAAAATTATTTGATATAGCCATCAGCTTCTCTTAGCATCCGCCACTTTTCTGAAACTCGTTAGCTATGCCCGCATATTCAATCTTCAAAGGAGTATCTAATGCCAGACTACAAGATTGCTGATATCCAACTCGCAGACTTCGGTCGAGCAGAAATCCAGCTCGCTGAAGCAGAAATGCCAGCACTGATGGCTTTACGTGAGCGATATCGAAAAGAGCAGCCACTCGCGGGAGCAAATATCCTGGGCTGTATTCACATGACTATTCAGACTGCTGTACTAATCGAGACCCTAGTGGACCTGGGAGCCGACGTAAGATGGTCGTCATGCAATATTTTCTCTACTCAGGATCATGCTGCAGCTGCTATTGCCGCGAGTGGAATCCCGGTTTACGCATGGAAGGGCGAGACCGAAGACGAGTTCTTTTGGTGCATAGAACAAACTATTCTAAAAGATGGCAAGCCGTGGGATGCTAATATGATCCTGGACGACGGTGGCGACCTGACAGAAATGGTGCACAACAAATACCCGGAGATGCTGGACAGGATTCATGGCATCACTGAAGAGACGACAACGGGCGTACACCGACTATATGAGATGTTGGCTGACGGAGAACTGAAGGTACCCGCTATCAACGTCAACGACTCTGTAACAAAATCAAAAAACGATAACAAATATGGCTGCCGCCACAGCCTAAATGATGCAATTAAACGCGCAACCGATATGCTGATGGCCGGCAAAAGAGCTCTAGTCATTGGCTACGGAGATGTCGGTAAAGGCTCCGCACAGAGCCTGCGGCAAGAAGGTATGATCGTTCGCGTGGTGGAGGTCGACCCAATCTGCGCAATGCAGGCCTGTATGGATGGCTATGAAGTGGTTTCGCCTTACAAGGGGGGCTTGAATACCCGCCGCCAAGAAGACATTGACATCGACCTGATGGGAAAAACTGATCTTATCGTTACATGTACTGGCAACGTTAACGTCTGCGATCAACATATGCTCAGCGCTGTCGCCAGCAACGCTATAGTCTGTAATATCGGGCACTTTGATACCGAAATCGACACGCAGTTTATGCGAGATAACTGGCGCTGGGAGGAGGTAAAACCTCAGGTAGACAAAATCTATCGCTCTGATGATCCAAAGGACTATATTGTTCTTCTTTCCGAAGGCAGACTGGTTAATTTGGGTAACGCTACTGGCCACCCAAGCCGGATCATGGATGGTTCTTTTGCGAATCAGGTTCTGGCGCAAATGTATCTGTACGAACGAGCCTGGGCTAACCACGATCCTAACCAAAAACAGGAGGTGACTGTCGAGGTCTTACCCAAAGCTCTAGACGAGGAGGTTGCTGGCTACATGGTTGAGGGCTTCGGCGGTGTCATGACCCAGCTAACAAAGGATCAGGCCAACTACATTAATGTGCCGCAGAAAGGTCCTTTCAAACCGGAGGCTTACAAATACTGACACCGATATTCTCAGCGCCGAGCTCGAGACCACAACGCACTTCCCATGGTCGCGCGAAGCATTTGAGAGGAATCCAAGTTGAAAAAGGCATTACAAGACGTCCTCGATCTGCTGGATCTAGAACCTATCGAAATCAACATGTTTCGTGGCATCAGCCCCGCGGAAGGTTGGCAAAGAGTTTACGGTGGACAAGTGATCGGCCAAGCTCTTGTCGCAGCATCTAGGACCGTTGAGGATGAAAATAGAATTGCACATTCTCTGCACGGCTATTTTCTTAGACCCGGAGATACGACAATACCGATCGTTTATTCGGTAGACCGAATCCGTGACGGTAAAAGTTTCAATACTCGCCGCGTAGTTGCAATTCAAAAAGGCAGACCTATATTTAGCATGTCTGTTTCCTTTCAGGTCATGGAAGAGGGTCTACATCACCAAATACCTATGCCAGAGGCTGCAGCCCCTAAGGACTGTCCCAGTCAAGAGGACCTGCGGAAAAACTACATCAACGACATTCCTAAGGAATATCGAGAGAATTTTCTGAACCGAGAAGATCCCATCGAAATGCGTTTTCAGGATGGGATGAACGACTTCAAGCCAGATCCAATGCCGCCACATCAGAGAGTGTGGATCCGTGCCGTTGACAAGATGCCCGACGATGTCCGGCTCCATCAATGCGTGCTTGCCTACGCTTCCGACATGACACTGATGGACAATGCGATACGTCCTCACGGCATAGGTTGGACCGAGGAAAACTTCCAGACAGCCAGTCTGGACCATGCCATGTGGTTTCACCAGCCCTTCAGAGCTGACGAATGGTTACTCTATTATCAGGATAGCCCCTACTCAGGGGGCGCGAGAGGCTTTAACAGGGGAAGTTTTTTTACTCGAGAAGGACAACTTATTGCATCAGCATCCCAAGAGGGGCTTATGCGCTTGCATCCTCCCCGCGGTTAGGCGAAGCTGCTACCATGACCTGCCCCGTCGAATACATGGAACGTACCCGGATCTATTATCGAGCTCAAGGCTTTGAGAAAGACTATGTTTGGGCGCATTACGAAGATTCGCCATTTCATCAACTGGAAAAACCCCTGAGCGAGAGTAGAGTCACAGTTGTGACCACTGCCGTCACTCACACAAACATTCCAAAAGCAGTCAGGGCAGCTGAAAGCATCTCCTTCAATGACGTCCCTGATAGCTTTTTAACATCGGAACTAGCCTGGGACAAGGTAACAACCCACACCGATGACAGACAAAGTTACTTTCCTCTAGAAGTGCTAAATGAGCTCGTGACAGCCAAGTTCATCGGAGATATCGCACTTCGGTATCACTTCGTTCCGACTCAATACAGCCACAGAGCCACTATCGAAGAGGACGCACCTGCCATTACCCGGGCATGCCTTGAGGATCAAGTTGACATAGCGCTGTTGATACCTTTGTGACCAGTCTGTCATCAGACTGTCAGTTTGGCAGCCAGAGACTTGGAAACTGCGGGCATCGCTACCGTCGTAATTGGCAGTGCTTTGGACATCGTCACTTGGTGCAATGTCCCCCGCTACCTCCACAACGACCTTCCTCTTGGCAATCCGTTAGGAGCCCCGTACGACCGGACCGCGCAACGCAAATCAATAGAAACTGCATTTCAGATGATTAGTCAAATGAGAGAACCTGGCGTGAGAATGTCAGACCTTGCCTGGCCCGACGGAGAGGACTGGAAACCAGTCTATGGAGAGGTCACCGAAGAAAACCGAGAAAGATTATTGCAGATGGGCCAAGAAAATCGAACTCGTCGGGCAACTGATAAGGCCCAGGGGCTGAAGCGTTAGAAACGATAACCCATTGTTATTCGACGCGATAACGTGACTCGAGGCGCTGTACAATTCCACGCGTCCTTCCCATAATGCCCGCCTTCTGAGTTGGCGACAAAAGGTTTTCCCTTGGCAATAAAAAACGAGCAGAAATTGAAAGACGTGGATGTTATTCGCGAAAACTTCGAAGGGATGAATTACATCTGCTCGTTAGAAATCGCCACTGCAGTCTTCCTTGCGTACCATCTAGAGAAACCAGTACTGATCGAAGGTCCCCCGGGCGTCGGAAAGACTGAACTAGCAAAAACCACGGCCGAGCTGTTAGATCTGCCTTGCATCCGGCTTCAATGTTATGAAGGGCTGGACGAATCAAAAGCGATTTACGAATGGAAGTACGGTAAACAATTACTTTACACGCAGGTTTTAAAAGAGACTCTCGGAGAAATTTTGGAAGGCGCCCGTGGTTTAAACGAGTCAGTAGAAAAGCTGCACGAATTCGGCGACATCTTTTTTTCCGAAGAATTTTTGGAGCCACGCCCTCTGTTAAAAGCGCTGAAAGAAGACAACAGCTGCGTCCTATTAATCGACGAGGTCGACAAGTCAGACCACGAATTTGAATCGCTATTGCTGGAAATGCTCTCTGACTATCAATTGTCGATTCCTGAGATTGGCACTGTAAAGGCGATTCCAGATAAGAAACCTATCGTTTTCCTTACCAGCAATAACACCCGAGAAATTAGTGATGCTCTAAAAAGACGATGTTTGCATTTATATATACCTTTCCCCGACGCGGATCTCGAATGTCGAATCGTTGAAGCAAGAGTCCCGGAGATATCAGAGCGACTCAACCAACAACTCGTCAACTTCATTCAGGAGTTGCGCGAGATGGATTTAAAAAAGGTGCCTGCTATCAGCGAAACCATTGACTGGGCTCGCACACTCATTCTCCTACATTCAGAATCGCTAGACCCCGACCTTGTTAGACAAACGCTGAATGTTATCTTGAAGTTCCAAGAAGATGTCGAGACTGTTCAATCAGAATTACAGGGACTAACTAACCGGGCCCTGAAAACACAATGAGTCAAAGCAAAAATTGTAGCAGAGGCTTTCGCGACATGAATAGCAAGCTGGCGAACTTCCCTAAACCATGAGCCAGTTACGCGATACGCTTGTTGATTTTGTAAAAGTCCTGCGGACTTCAGACGTCAAGGTGTCCCCTGCCGAGACACTCGACGCTATGGAGGCACTCGATTTAGTTGGCTTTGAAGATCGCCAATTTCTAAAAAATTCACTATCCCTGGTCCTTTCGAAAAATCCAGAAGAAAAAGATAGCTACGAAACGTGTTTCGAAAAGTTTTTCACTACTCAGAAAATGGCGGACTTAAGCCAAGCGGCTAGCGCAGGAGCTGACAGCCAGCAAGCAGAAAGCGATCTCAGTTCTGAGGCTAGCGGAGAGGGCCAACCAAACGGCAACAGCTCCGGAAGTGGAGGTGGAAGCTCATCCGGTAACGATATAGATGCAGAGGGAGAAGCTCTCCAGATGGATTTCGATCCACTGAATCCCTCTTCCGATCTAGGCAAATTACTCCTCTCCAGTGACAGGATGGAAGTCATGATTCAAATGGCTGAAGCCGGGCGGGCCGTAGGCGTCAGTGACATTGTCGTCTTTACTCAAAAAGGACTGTTCACACGAAAAATTATGGAATCTATGGGCTTAAAAGGCCTGCAGGAGGAGGTGGCCGATCTTCAGGAAATTGGTGATCTTCCCGAAATGCACCTTGCGGGGCGGCTTAAACAAGCTCGAGAATTACTTAGAGAGCAAGTTCGAGACTACGTCGAACGACAGTTCTTCCTGCATGCCGACGAATCGGGCAAGCAGCTAAGAGAGGAACTACTAAAAAAAGTTAAACTCTCTAACCTTGAAAAACGCAACTTTAAGGATGTACAGGATATCGTTTTCAAGATGGCGAAAAAACTTATCGCCATCCACTCAAAACGACGGAAAACCTTTAAGCGCGGACAGTTAGATGTCCGCAAAACTCTGAGAAACAACATGAAATATGATGGCATGTTGTTCGACGTTAAATGGAAATCGCAGAAAGTTGACCGCCCCAAGGTCTTTTGCATCTGTGACATCAGCGGGTCAGTAAGCAATTACTCACGCTTCCTGCTTATGTTCTTATATAGCCTGACAGAAGTCATGCCAAAAGTTCGAGCGTTTGCGTTTTCCTCCGACCTGGGAGAAGTAACGCGTCTTTTCGAACAAAATAGTCTCGAAGATGCCATGGCTAAGACTATGCGTGATTATGGAAACGGCTCAACAGACTATGGACAAATGCTCGAGGATTTCAGGAATAACGTCATGAAGGACGTTAACGGTAAAACAACCGTCATTATTCTTGGCGATGCTCGCAATAATTACGGAGATCCCCGCAACGAAATTCTTCGAGAGGTCTACGATAAGGCCCAACGCGTTATCTGGCTCAATCCAGAGCCGAGATCAGCTTGGAACGTTGGGGACGCTGAAATGGACAAGTACTCACCTTGCTGCCATCAAACCGAAGTCTGCAATTCCCTGACGCATTTAGAAAGAGTTGTAGGTAATCTGCTCCGCGTTACGGCTTAAAATAGCGTGCATATTCTGAAAATCAAGCATCTCAGAGGTTAGCTTCGATACTCACTGACTGAAAACCAGACATTAGTAGTAGAGACGGTTCAACCTCTAAAGAGCGACGCACTTCATATTATCACCTTTTAGTATAATATATTTTTTTATTATTACTTGTAGATATAGGTTATGCATTTTTGCAAAGTTTCTCTGATTTATCTTCATTTTTATTAGTGTTTTTAGCTCTCTATCCGTATGATTGCGCGCCGGCAAATAATATCGGAAAACCTTTGCCGTTATTGCGTGGCTCATGATGAAAGCTTCCACGCGAAAAGAACCTAATTCCAACTAGTTGGGAGATTAACATGTTAAAAAGAAAGCCATTATCCATGGCCGTAGCAGCGGCGACGCTGGCTGCTACCACTGGAATGATGCTGCCCACAGCTTATGCTGCTGAAGAAGCTGATGACGCGATGCTGGAAGAGGTCGTTGTCACTGGTTCACGCATCAAAACAAGTGTCTCGGATGCTCCGAGGCCTGTGACTGTCATGAACCGTCTCGATATAGAGCTCTCAGGCATGGAAAGTGTCGCTGAGGTGCTACGAAACTCTTCCTACAATACCACTGGTTCCTACCGAGAAAGATCCGGGTCTTCTTTTGGACAGGCAGCCCTAGTGGATCTCAGAGGACTTGGCACTGCCAGAACAGCAGTCCTAGTCAATGGGCGTCGAGTTCCTGGCAACCCCATGACTGGAAGCGCGGCAGTAGATTTAAACTCTATACCACTATCAGCTGTTGAACGTATCGAGATACTTACCGATAGCGCATCGGCCATCTATGGTGCGGACGCTATAGGCGGCGTTGTTAACGTCATATTCCGAGAAGATTTTGAGGGTTTTGAATTTGAAATTGGCGGCGAGCGACCCACTCGCGAGGGTGGGGACACCGACCACTTCAATTTTACCTTCGGCTCACAAGGAGAGAAGTCAAGCATCATCTTTTCAGCTGAATGGATGAAGAGAAATCCAATCTTCGATGCAGACCGTGACTACAGTCGCGTCGTTGTTCGAGATAATCCTTCGGGAGGCCTTCCACGACTCGATGTCGATACAGTAGGTGTATCGGGGGGCGGTAATACCGGTTTCTCTACTTCTTTCTCGGAGGCATTCCAAATAGGCGGTACCTGCCCTGGCACAGCCTATATCCCAATTAGCACGCCCTTCGGCATCCCAGGCAACGGATGCGGCTTTGGTTACGCAGATCTTTCTATGCAAACCGGCGGCTACGACCGTCAGAGCACTTTTTTGGATGCACGCTATCAGATCTCTGACAATCACGAAGTCTACTTCGAAAATCGATACAGCAGGATTGAATCCTTCGGTCGCTACGCGCCAGCTGTCGGATTCTTAGTTGTCGCTCCCGATGCACCTCTTAATGATTATGATCCAAATGGCGACGGTGCGACAGATCCTTTCTTTCTGTTTCATCGCTTTATAGGTCACGGTAACAGGGATGACTCGTTCGCTCGAACTGAGTTCGATAATGTGCTGGGACTGCAGGGTACACTCGACATCGCCGGCGGCATCAATTACGACATCTACGCTCGTAATTATGTTTATCGCGCTGACAACGAAGGTGATACTTACGTATTGACCTCTAACATTGAGGACGCGATTGCAGACGGCAGCTACAATTTCTTAAACCCGCTGGATCCAGATCCCGCTCACCAAGCAGCCATACTATCTACCTCTGCTACGCTATTTAGAGACATCGAAACAGAGTTCAACTCATTCGGAATCACCTTAGATGGAGCGTTCCTGGATTTACCAGCCGGTCAGATCGGATGGGCTGCCGGTTTTGAAACTGCTGAAGAGAAGTACAAAGATCAGTACGATAACATGCGAGAGGCAGGCAATATTACTGGCTCCGCAGGTAACAGCTCCTCAGGTAGCAGACAACGTTGGGCGGCGTTCGCTGAATTCCAAATCCCAGTCATGGACGATCTCGACGTCAATGTTGCGATGCGGCACGACGACTACGATGACTTCGGCACCGAATTTTCGCCGCAGGTCGCTGTGCGTTGGCAGCCACTGGACATGCTGACCGTGCGTGCCTCATGGGGCGAGGGTTTTAAAGCTCCGGACCTTGGCAATATTGGTGCTGAACTTTCGCAGTCTTTTAACGACGTAACAGATTTCGTTTTCTGTCAAGCTAATGGGATCGCTGATGCTGACTGTCCAAACAGTCAGGTCGAGCAATACCTCGGCGGAAATCCAGACCTTCAGGCAGAGACAGCCGAATCCTATAACTTTGGCTTAGTCGTTGATCCAATCGATGGGCTTTCACTCAGCGTAGACTGGTGGTCTATTGAGTTAGAAGATGCTGTGTCAACCACGGGGCTTCAAGATGTGATTCGTTTTGAGCAAGCCGGATCTCTCCCATCAGGAGTTATCGTGAACCGAGACCCTACCAGCGGTCAAATCACTCGTTGTACAACTGGTGTTAGCGCACCTGCGTGCGGCATCATTAACCCGTTTGCAAACCTAGCTGCTCTCGAGGTTGAAGGCTACGATGTTAGAGGCCAATACGATCTGGATACAGATTCAATGGGCTCTTTCCGGGTCATGCTTGAATACTCAAAGTATGAGGACTATGACCAGCAATCGACTCCCTTCTCCCAGAAAGGTTCCGTTTTGGGCACCGAGGGCGTTCCTGAGTTCCGATATAATTTGGGCGTTCGTTGGACCATGAATGACTGGACCGTCTCTTACGCTTACCACGCAATTGATGGTTTTGATGGCCCAGGTGGGGCAAGCAAGTACGACGATTGGGATTCCATGGACCTACACATCAGCTGGAGCACTCCTTGGGACGGTGAACTGTCCTTCGGTGCACGCAACATCACTGATGAAGACCCGTCCATTGCTTCTAATGGCGTCTACGACGACACTACTGTTCTGGAGCTGTATGATGTAACTGGTAGAACGCCGTACGTGACCTACAAGCACTTTTTCTAAAGCGAACTCTTCGTTTTTCAGAACTGCTTGTTAGTTCTACAATGAACCCCGGTAAAAGCCGGGGTTCTTTTTTTGAGGGTGTGAATTTATGTCCGACTTTAATCTGCTTTGGTCTACACCGCTACTTCGAACTACCACAGAGAGCATAGATCTGGCGAGACAACTGCGCGATGTCATTCTCGATTGCGAAACAGAGAAATTTCGAAAAAAGAGTTCACCACAACGTTCCCACAATAATGTCTTCGAAAGTGAATTCGACTTCCTATCGTGGCAAAGGGAGCCCATTCCCAAGTTCAGAGAATTATTGATCGGTTATCTTGGAAATTTCCTGAAACTCGTCAATGAGATTAACGACGATAATTTAAAGAACTTGTCCTTCGATAACCATTGCTGGTTTCACATCTACCGCAACGGCGGTTACTTTCAACCTCATAACCATCCCAACGCGTCCTGGAGCGTGATCTATTGTGTAGATCCGGGCGATGACATACCGGAAAATGACTCAATGGCAGGACATGTAATGTTTACCGACCCAAGACAGACTAATGCTTATCTTGACCCGGGCAATAATGACATGCGTCGGGATATGTCTTTCAACGCGATAAGATTGCGATTGAAACCCGCAGAACTGATGATATTCCCCTCGTATCTCTACCATGCGGTGGAGCCTTACGTAGGTAACCGTCCTCGCATAACCATCGCAGCCAACTTCTGGTTCGGCTATAACCAATGAATGAAAGACTTAGCAGCGAGCAATGGACGCGTTTCTGGGAGAAAGGCACACCAACGACCTTTTTTGGCAACTTTGATAAGAATTATGATGGGAAAATCGCTGAATTCTGGAACAGTCAATTCGAACAGGTCCCAGATAATGGTCATATCCTTGACCTAGCTACCGGCAACGGGGCCCTGGCGGTCCTAGCGGCAGGTTACGCTCACCAAAATCAGCGTAACCTTAGGGTCACCGGGATCGATTACGCCAAAATCGACCCCGCGGGACTGGTCCTAGCCGAACTTAATTCAACCATCCGCGACAAACTCACTTTTCACTCGCATCGACGAATAGAAGACACCGAGTTATCAGAAAAAAGCGTTGATCTAGTCATTAGCCAATTCGGCTTCGAATACGGAGAACCAGAGGCTAGCGTTCTTGAGGCCAGCCGAATCCTCCGACAACAGAGCGCTATTGCGCTAGTGACCCACCGACGTGGCAGCGTGATCCACAGGCAATCCAATGACGGTCTGAAGGAGGTCGACTATTGCAAGCAGTCAGATCTTCACTCACTCCTCGAAATGCTACTAACACGCCTGGATGCGCTATCCCGAACCGGAGAAGATCCTGTAGCCGATAAGAAAGCTGCTGAGCTGCGAAACACAGTGAATTCAGTCACGGGTGAACTTCACGGTTATATGAAAGAATTCAAAGATCCTAGGCACATAGGTTATTTCCTTACTAACTCTATGGTGGTATTCCGGCCCCAATTTGCGAATCACAGCCTCACAGAAAAATTGGACCTCCTCCGATTGATCCGGGACGAAACCGATGCTTACGAAATGCGCATGAAAGATTTACAAAGCGCCGTTCTCTCCCCGTCCGATATCAACGGATTGGAACAGCTCCTAACAAAAGAAGGCTTTCAGGTAATGTTGTCTGAGCCATTGCGAGTAGACGAAGGAGTCTTCTGCCAAAAAATTGTAGCTCGAAGAACGATCTAATCAATTCTCGTTACTGGCACACGAACCTTGGCTGCTGGTATTTCCATCACATAAAAGCCCATAACATTTCGTTTAATCCGGACTTCGGGATTACTAATGATCTTTGTACGCCTCACAGAATCAGCTCTCCGCTGTTGCCAGGTTTCACCATTATCGAGTTTGAATAAGGTTTTACCTCTCCAACCCGAAAAATCGCCGACAATCCGAGCGACGCTCTTATCAAAACGATTTTTTGTTTCAGGTTCTTGCATTTCGTTTTTCGCAGAAATTGCCAATTCCGGCCTATTCGACTCGCCTACTCCGCTGCTCGGCACTAATGTCTGCTCAGCACTAGATTGTCGATCTATTTGCCTGGTTTCCTGCTTACGCTGCTTTTCATAACGCCGGGCAGCAAACTTAGCATCCTGGTCAACAAAAACTTCCAGCCACTCACGCAAGGCTTGTTTCTCATCCTGCGTAAGCTTTACCACACCCGTGACCTCCATTTCTGAATCTGACATGAGATCTTCCAGTGGAGGTAGCTCTAATCCAATCACTGGCAGAGTTGCTACTAACATCACTACTATAATAGCGGAGGCTCTTGTCATCGCTTTACCCTCGAGACTTGTAAGTTTGAAGGCTAATTCATGGTCGTGTTGCTCTCAAGCAAAAGATAAGCTTTGGTCGAGGCGAAATGAGTAGGGGAATGAATAACCACCCTGATTCCCGCGTGAAACGCCAATTTAAATTGCAATCCTATTTGCCTTAGATTGTCAAACGCAAAGCGTTACAGAGAAATGACAAAACCTAACGGATAACGTAAACCATCAGTACGAATGAGAGTCAAATAGGGGTGTGCTAGGGCCCATTAGCACCTGTTGATATGAGAAAAAAATAGGAAGATAAAAACATCCAACAGACTCTAAATCTCTTAGGCATCCGACAAATTCCAAGCAGCTAGCGTGGCACTAATAATTTACTCTTCTGAGCATACCCGGTGATTTATACCTCATTGCCTGTACGCGCGGTCAAAGATGCTTTACAGTCACCGCCCCAAAACTATGAAAGCCTCTCATGACAAATAGAATCAATGGCCAATGGCGCCTTAAGTCGCGGCCAATAGGACTAGTTACCGAAAACGACTTCGAATACGTCGAGACTAATCTGCCTGATATTAGTGAAGGCGAGGTGCTTGTAAGGAATATCTATCTAGCGTTTGAGCCAGCGATGCGCGGCTGGCTCAACGACGTTAAGAGCTACGTACCGCCAGTAAAGATCGGCGAGGTAATGCGGGCCAGCACAGTGGGACAGGTGATTGAATCGAACAACCCAGAATTTCAGCCTGGTCAATACGTTACCGGCATGATGGGTTGGCAGGAGTATTTTATTGATAACGGGACGCCCGGAGCCATGGGCAGAAGCTTGAACAAAGTTCCTGAAGGAGTAGCTCCTGAGCTTATGCTCAGCGCGCTGGGTGGCACCGGACTGACTGCTTACTTTGGCATGTTGGATATCGGTCAACCTCAGAAGGGTGATGTGGTCGTGGTTTCAGGGGCTGCAGGAGCGACGGGCTCCGTGGCCGGTCAGATCGCCAAGATCAAAGGAGCCGCGAAAGTCGTAGGTATCGCCGGTGGCAGCGAGAAGTGTAACTGGCTCACAGAAGAGCTCGATTTTGATGCAGCTATTGATTACAAGGCTGAAAATGTCTTTGACCGTCTAACAGAAGAATGTCCAGACGGTATAAACATCTTCTTCGATAACGTGGGCGGGCAAATACTCGACGACGCTCTGCTTAACATGGCAATGAATGGCCGTATCGTGCTGTGTGGCGGAATTTCATCCTACAACGAAACCGAATTGCCACCAGGCCCGAAAAATTATATGCAACTAGTCATACGCCGCTGCACGATGCAAGGATTCATCCTGATTGATTACTTCCACCGCGCGACAGAGGCAGTTGCTGAACTAGCGGACTGGGTCGCCAATGGTGAACTGAAGCACGCAGAAGACATTCAGCAAGGCATCGAAAATACGCCGAAAACTTTTCTTCGACTTTTCGAGGGAAAGAACAAAGGCAAACAATTGTTACGTATTGCTGAACCACCCTTCTAGCTCCAGGATTGAGCACTGCTATAATTAGAGATTGAAATATCGATAGAACCCCATGAAATTTCACATTGCCGCGTTACTAATCCTCACGTCAAACATAACGTTGGCGCAACCCAATGCCAGCGCTGTAGATGTCGAATCGCAGACCATAACTATCGCGCTAGGTCAGGAGCCACCACAGCTGAATAGTATGCGGGCGACCGATGCTGTCAGCATAATGATACTCAGCCACGTGATGGAAGGTCTAACCCGCTATGATCGACGTGGCAACATAGTGCCGGGCGTTGCGGAACGATGGGAAATCGACAATTCGGATGCAACGTTCTGGCTGCGTGCTAATGCTTCCTGGAGCGACGGTAAACCCGTTACCGCGCATGACTTTGTCTTTGCCTGGCAAAACGCGCTCAATCCGATCACTGCGTCGGAATATGCTTTCATTCTTTACCCCATCAAAAACGCCGAAGCGATCAACAAGGGCGAGCTAGCCGTTAACGAATTGGCGGTTAAAGCGATTGACGACCTGACGCTGAGCGTCGAGTTTGAAAGACCCACAGCCTACTTCACTAAACTTACCGCTTTCTCTACCTACTTCCCCGTACGAAAGGACTTCTGGAAATCTCGAGATTCGAAGTACGCGGCGGACGCCAAAGACCTGCTCTACAATGGCCCGTTTGAAATGACAGAGTGGGTGCACAGCGCGTCTTTACGAATGGTAAAAAACTCAAACTATTGGAACCATCAGAGCATTAACTTAAATGCCATCAATGCCGATTACATCACAGCCGATACTCGCGCGCGGTTAAATCTTTTTACTGACGATAAAATTGTTTATACGTCTCTCGACGGCGACACCTACAAGGATGCCCTTAGCCAGAGCATTAGAATAAGGCGATTCAATACCGGGGCGGTCTATTTCCTAGAGTATAATCACCGCCCCGGACGCGTGACACGAAATCTAAACCTGCGCCGTGCAATTCAGCATGTTTTCGACCCCGACGAGCTTGTAAACCGCGTACTCGCTACACCAGGCAATCTTAGAGGAGAGAGTCTTTTCCCCGTCTGGCTCATGGGGGTTAAAGACAAGTTTCGACGCGAGTATCCGGCGCCGCTGGCTAGCTATGATGTCGCAAAAGCCAACGAGTTCCTCAAAAAAGCACAAGAAGAACTCAGCGAAATTCCGGAACTCATCTTACTGGTCGGCGACAGTCCGGTTGCTGTCAAACAAGCGGAATACATACAAGGAATCTTCAAAAGCAAGTTAGGTCTGAACCTCAAAATCGACGTGCAAACATTCAAGCAACGTCTAGCTAAGATGACCGCTGGAGATTTTGATATCGTCGGCGCGGGCTGGGGACCCGACTTCGACGACATCATGACCTTCGGCGACCTATTCGCCTCATGGAATCTCAACAATCGCGGCCGCTACAGCAATCCTCACTACGATAAGCTTATCAGGATTGCAATGGACAACACTGACCCAAAAGTCAGAATGGATGCGATGGGACAGGCGCAGCAGATATTATTCGACGATGCGGCAGTACTGCCGCAATATGAACAAGGTGTCATTTATCTGCTACACCCCAAGATTAAAGGTGTTGTAAGACGGGTTGTCGGTGCAGATCCCGACTTCACCTATGCTAAGGTGATACCCTAGAGCGCTCGGACGTAAATGATCATCTATACATTAAAGCGCTTGATTGCCGGCGTCATTACTGTCTGGTTTATTGCTACCGCAACCTTTGTCGCCATGCACTCGGTGCCCGGCGACCCTTTGATGAACGATAAAGCTGTGACAGACGAGATCCGAGCCAATCTCGAAGCGAAATATGGTCTCGACCGTCCCCTGCCAGAGCAGTATGTGATCTTTATAGCTAACATGTTGCGGGGTGACTTCGGCATTTCATTTACACAACAGAACCGACGCGTGAACGATATCATTCGAGACCACTTCCCTGTTTCGGCGACACTAGGCATTCTGGCAATTATATTTGCTGCAGCCGGAGGAATCCTTTGGGGCGCATTGACCGCAATTTATAGAAACAGACTACCCGATATCTTCATTATGTTTCTGGTCATCCTAGGCATCTCCGTACCGTCTTTCGTATTTGCCGCCCTTGGACAGTTGCTGTTGGTCAATATCAACAGCTGGGCCGGAGGATCAGTTCTACCCGTGGCAGGCTGGGGAAGTTTCGCTCACATGCTGATGCCTGCACTCGTGCTGGGCTTAGGCACCATGGCATTTCTAACCCGGCTGATGCGCTCATCAATGCTAGAAGTCGTCAACGAGGACTATATCAGGACAGCAAAGGCGAAGGGGTTATCTGTAACTCGCATTTTTTTTCACCACCAGCTCCGAAATGCCATTCTTCCGGTGATAACCGTTCTTGGCCCTCAAATTGCTGTAATCACAACTGGCGGCTTTGTAGTCGAACTTGTTTTCGCAATTCCCGGCCTTGGCCGTTACTTCGTACAAGCTGTCCAACAACTCGATTACACGGTCATTATGGGAACAACCGTTTTTTATGGAGCCTTCCTTGTTCTCATGGTAATCATCGTCGATATTCTCTACGGTTTCATTGATCCCAGAGTAAGATTATCGTGAGCTTCTTCCAACCCTCTTTGGAAGATTTTACTCTCGCTAAAGCAATGAATGATGTCGAGCACATCTCTCGGCCATCGTTGTCATATTGGCAAGACGCGTGGGTTAGGCTTAAGCAGAATACTCGTGCCATAGCATCTCTATGGATCATAGTTCTGCTCACACTATTCACCATCCTAGGTCCTGTTGCCTGGCAGGTTGATCCCGATCTCCAGGATCTGAATCAAGTGTCACAATCGCCATCACTGCCTAAAACGGCAATGCTTGTCGATAAATACACCCCTTGGAACGGAGTCCAACTTAAAAGTTACTTGCCACCAAAGAACTACCCAGATCATATCGACGCACCTAATGGTTTAAAAGTGGCAGGAGGCGCCACAACTCAGAGAGTCAGACTGACATGGAATGAAGCGCCGGGCGCCGAGGGCTACAACATTTATCGAAACAATCGGCTTCCGACAAGCTTTTCTGATCTCGGACTGCCACTAGGATCAACATATGGCGATGAGATAAGTTACGAAGATCGACTCAGCCTCGAAGACCGAGAATACTACTATAGCATTGTCCCAACTGACGGGTTAGATGAATACGAAAGCTATAGCACCCTAAAAGTCATTCCCCAGCTTGTATTAACAATAGACGAAGCGATAGAGCGCAATCTTATAGGCGAAAAGTCTCATGCTAATGTCGGCGAATTGATCAACATCGAGTTTCATCCGTTCGGAACAGATTATCTGGGCCGCGATATGCTGGCGAGGTTGATGAAGGGCGCTAGAGTCTCCTTATTCATCGGAATTTTGGCACCCTTGCTCTATGTCCTTATAGGGATCGTCTATGGTGGTTTCGCCGGATATTTCGGTGGCTACTTAGATGTGATACTAATGCGCTTTGCAGAATTCGTAGTAGCTCTACCATTTCTACTTTTTATGATCCTATTCAAAATTGCCTTTGGCATCGGGCCTGGTGAAAGCGGCATTTTGCCAATGCTTATAGCTCTGGTCCTGTTAGGCTGGCCCGCCACGGCTAGATTAGTCCGTGGGCAGGTCCTTCAGATTCGTGAACAAGGCTATATCGAAGCGGCACGTCTCTTAGGTGCAAGAGACAACTATATAATCCTAAGACACATTCTGCCCAACACAATGGGAGTCATTCTAGTTACGCTGACTTTCGCTATCCCCGCCGCTATCTTTACCGAAGCATTTTTATCTTTCATTGGCATGGGGGTCGCTCCACCAACCCCTTCTTGGGGTTCTATGTGCAACGAGGGGGTAAAAACGATGTTAAGCCACCCCCATGAACTGATATTCCCTGCCGCCCTCATCAGTATCACTGTGCTTGCCTTCAATCTTTTGGGCGACGGTTTAACAGAGGCGCTGGATTCACGTATGCGATCACGCGAATGACAGATGTTGTCCTAAAAGTAGAAGATCTAGCGGTCGAGTTCGATACTTATGGAGGCACGGTGCAGGCCGTCCGAGGCGTCAGTTTTGAGGTTGAGAGAGGCAGAACGTTGGCGATCGTAGGCGAGTCCGGATGCGGAAAGTCTGTAACGGTACAGTCGCTCATGGGACTGATCCCTGCGCCTCCTGGCAGAATTACTCGCGGCTCAGCCACTCTCAACGATGAGGAAATTTTGGGAATATCCGCCGAGGCCGATAGCCGATTTCGGGGTTCGAAGGTCAGCATGATTTTCCAGGATCCAATGACATCTTTAAATCCAACCATGACGATCGGTAATCAAATTGCCGAGACGCTCATAGTGCATCGCGGAAAGTCTCACAAAGAGGCCTACGCGATCGCGATTGAGTTACTGGAAAGGACGCACATTCCTGAGGCAGCAAAGAGGGCTCGACAGTACCCATTTGAGTTCTCAGGGGGTATGTTGCAGCGAGCGATGATCGCCCAGAGCCTCGCCTGCAATCCTGCTGTCCTAATCGCTGATGAACCAACGACTGCTCTTGACGTCACTATACAAGCACAGATTCTAGAACTTATGCAGGAATTGCAGCGATCAGAACAGATGTCAATCATTCTGATAACGCACGACTTAGCAGTAGTCGCTCGAATGGCCGACAAGGTAGCTGTGATGTATGCAGGACAGGTGGTTGAATCGGGCAAAGTCGACGAAATATTCTATCGGTCCAGTCACCCTTATACTCTCGGCTTGAGAGCCGCCATGCCATCAAATAATGATGATCAAGGGAAGGCTCTCGAACCAATACCAGGGAGCCCACCCGATCTCTTCAGGCCACCCATTGGATGTGGTTATTTCGCTAGATGTCCAAATGCCATGAACTTGTGTGAGGCCAATCTTCCACCGTCATTCTCTATCGACGAGCATCATCAGTCTAGGTGTTGGTTACAGCACGAAATGGCGCCCGATGTCGACGACCTTTATCAACCGCACTTGGCGAGGATCGAAGGTGCTCGTTAAAACAGACTCCTTAAAGAAACATTTTTACCTAGGCCGCGGTCAAACTTTGCACGCAGTCGATGGAATTTCCCTCAACATTGCTGAAAACGAAATTCTTGGATTAGTTGGTGAGAGCGGCTCGGGCAAGTCTACGTTCGGAAAAACATTGATTGGTTTACACGATAAAACGTCAGGTGATGCCTTCTATCAAGGTGAACTCTTACCAAAACGGTTTTCGGCTAATGACCACCTGAGATTTTCCCGCGAAATGCAGATGATTTTCCAAGACCCCTACTCCTCTTTGAATCCTCGAATGACGGTTCTAGATATCGTCAGTGAAGGCCTTAGGATGCAGGGCATTCCCGATAAGGATGCTATAGAAAGAGTCGCTCACTGGTTAGGCCGAGTCGGCTTAAACGTCGATCACATGTCACGTTACCCTCATGAATTTTCGGGCGGACAACGTCAGAGAATAGGTATCGCTCGTGCAATGATTATCGAACCAAACTTTATTGTCTGCGACGAGCCTATATCAGCGCTAGACGTGTCAGTACAGGCACAGGTAATCAACCTGCTGGACGAACTTAAACAATCACTGGGGCTAACCCTCCTGTTTATCGCGCACGATCTTTCCATGGTCCGCTATGTCTCTGACAGAATGGCCGTGATGTATCTGGGGTCTTTAGTCGAAGTGGGGCCTGCCAATGAAGTGTTCTTCGAACCAAAGCACCCTTATACACAACTGTTGGTCGAGTCAAATCCCGAGCCAGATCCGGCTACAGAAAGAGAGCGGATCTATCGAACCATTGATGGCGAAGTTACCTCACCTGTGAACGTTAGGCATGGTTGCCGTTTTGCTGATCGTTGCCCCAAAGTCATGGACCGCTGCCGAGTAGAAACACCTGAATTGATTGCAACCCCAAATAGCCGGCAGGTCGCGTGCCATCTTTTCTAGAGAAACTATCACGACGACTGTTCAAGGAATAAAACGTCGGGCCTTTTCAAGCATCCTGATAATGGACTGCTCTGTGGTGTATGCCCCAATATCACCCATGGAAACCCACGCCAAATCATTGGATTCTTCACTGACCGTGAAATTATCCGAGGCCCCCGAGCCCAGTAAAAACCTGCAGTCATAATGGAAGTGCTTTGGCTCACCAGGACGAGCCGGAATGGAATGAATATCAACATCCAGTAGCGCTCCCGTTAAAGGCCTGATTATCGCGAGTCCAGTCTCTTCTCGCGTTTCTCGCATCGCGACCTGCATGACATCAGCATCCCCATCTGCATGTCCACCAGGCTGGAGCCACCGGTTTAACTTCCTATGATGAGTCAAAAGAACTCTCTTCCTGCAAGAATCGAGCACCAGGGCGGAACCGGTTACATGACCTGACAATAGGCTTCGCTCAAAGCAATCGGGATGATTTAACACGAATTGCCGATATTGTTCGACCGTTTCAGACTCTAACGGATATTGCTCTTTGTAATCTGCCAAAAGATTAAGAATTGGCAAACGTCGATCATCAGGCAACATGCGTGCTCGGGATTATCAGGGGTTGCAGTTTTTTATTGGATTCTTCATCGAACAAATCAACCAACTGCTCGGTCATCGCATCGCCCAACTGTTCGGCATCGGTAATCGTTACCGCGCGACGATAATGGTGCGTGACGTCGTGCCCAATCCCTATCGCAACCAGCTCAACTGGTGAATGGTTCTCAATCTGATCAATCGCATACTTCAGATGCTGTTCAAGGAAGTTGCTCGGGTTTACTAACAACGTCGAATTATCGACCGGTAACCCATCGGAAATAACCATGAGTATCTTCCGATCTTCAGGCCGACCCACAATGCGATTGTGCGCCCATAGCAACGCTTCTCCATCAATATTCTCTTTTAGCAATTCTTCTCGCATCATCAAGCCTAGATTACTCCTGCAACGACGCCAAGGAAGGTCCGCAGCTTTGTAAATAATATGTCTCAGGTCATTCAAACGACCAGGTTGGGCCCGTTTCCCTTGCTGTAACCAGAGCTCTCTTGACTGACCCCCACGCCACGCGCGGGTTGTAAACCCTAAAATCTCCACCTTGACAGAACAACGCTCCAGAGTTCGGCCCAGGATATCCGCACACATCGCTGCAATAGTGATCGAGCGACCACGCATAGAACCTGAGCTATCAATTAGCAGGCTGACGACCGTGTCCCGGAAATTCATATCTTTTTCCTGTTTGAACGCGAGTGGCTGGAATGGATCCATGATGATGCTGGTCAGCTTAGACGTATCAAGCATGCCCTCGTCAAGGTCAAACTCCCAAGTTCTGTTTTGTTGCGCCATCAACTTTCGCTGAAGCCTGTTAGCCAATTTACTGATCACGATCTGAGAATTCTGCAAGTGCTTGTCCAGCACACCTCGGAGTCTCTCCAGTTCTATTGGATCACACAATTCGGCAGCGAAGACTGTTTCATCAAACTCTGTTGTAAAAGCACTGTAATCGCTCTCTCTAGGACGCAACCAGTTCTTTTCTGCCGCTGCGTCTGGAGGTGCGCCTGGTTCGTCTTCATCGCCTTCCATTTCAGCCATATCCATGGCGTCCATATCCATAGGCACTTCGCCTTCTATAGCGTCTGCCAGGTCAGAGTCGCCGCTCATATCCTGATCGGACATCTCTTCCCCCGAGTCGGGCTGCATTTCCTCTTCCTGCTCGCCTTCTTCTTCGGCCTCACCCTCAGCACTTTCTTCACCATATTCGTCCGTCAAACCAAGGTCGGTAATCATTTTCTGGGCGAGTTCTGCAAATGCTTCCTGATCAAACATTAGGTTATCGAGATCTTCGAGATCATCGCCTAGCGAATATTCCAGATGGTCCCGCCAAAGATCGAGTACGACGTCCCCACCCTGCGGAGGTTTACGACCTGTCACTTTCTCTCGAATCAACATATTCAGCGCTTCGCTCAGCGGAGCTTCACTCTGGTTCTGAATATCCTGATAGCTGTTATTCACGCAATGCTGCGCAAGATTCGCCTGCAGATTATCTCCAACACCTTTCATGAGATAACTGCCTATACAAGCTATTCTTGCCTCTTCAACAGCATCGAAGACTTCTTGGGCTGTGCCGGCGTGGGGTCGCCCGACTCGATGCAACGATTCATCATGGAAGCGTGTCCGCAGGGCGAAAGTATCAGAGGTGCCGCGCAACGCAGCTAGATTATCCTGCGAGAGGCCAGACTCGGGCAGTGGCACTCTTGCGCGAGAGCCCTGCAAGTAAGGCTTACCACGACCAAAAGTAACGACGAGCTCATCGTCCCCGGATATTGCCCGCATGGTCGCGGTTACCGCTTGTTTAAATACCTCAGTGGAATCTTCCGGCGTCACGATCTGTCCCGGCGGCGTACTCAGGCAAGCACAACGTGCGCGCTGGACTCGGGCAATTCTTCACCCATACAACGCTGGTAATATTCCGCAACTATTGTCCTTTCTGTCTCGTCACACTTGTTCAAGAACGTGAGACGGAAGGCGAAGCCGAAATCATTAAAGATCCTCGTATTTTCCGCCCACATCAGCACGGTGCGGGGAGACATGACGATCGAAATGTCACCATTCATGAAGCCCTGACGGGTCAAATTGGCAACAGAAACCATATTGGCGACCGTCATGCGATCAAGATCTGATACCTTTGATGCAATAATGTCGGTTTCTTTTTCCCGCTCCAGATAATTCAAAGTCGTGACGATGTTCCAGCGGTCCATCTGACCTTGATTTATCTGTTGCGTTCCGTGATAGAGCCCGGTTGGATCGCCCAGACCAATAGTGTTCGTGGTAGCAAACATGCGGAAGGAATCATGAGGGCTTATCACTTTGCTCTGATCTAGAAGTGTAAGCTTGCCCTCTACTTCAAGAACGCGCTGGATAACAAACATGACATCTGGCCTACCCGCATCATATTCATCAAAGACGATCGAGCAGGCGCGTTGCAGTGCCCAGGGTAGTAATCCTTCACGAAACTCAGTTACCTGTTTGCCATCCTTCAAAACAATTGCGTCCTTGCCTACCAGGTCTATACGACTAACATGACTGTCAAGATTGATTCGGATACAAGGCCAATTGAGCCGCGCTGCAATTTGCTCTACATGTGTCGATTTACCTGTACCGTGATAACCCTGGATCATACAACGTCGGTTGTAGGCGTATCCTGCAAGAATGGCCAGCGTCGTTTCATGATTGAATAGGTAGTTTTCATCAATCGGTGGTACATGATCTGAAGGTTCGGAGAACGCAGGAACCTCCAGATCTACATCCAGCCCGAAAGTCTCTCTGACATCGACCTTTGTATTGGGGATACCATCTCCTTCAAGAGCTCCAATTTTTTCAGTCATTACTGCTATACCTAAATCTTTGCGAACTTATCCGCTCTTTCAAAAAAAACACCGCTTTCCTATAAGGCCGTGACGCTCACGCATCGCTCTCTGCCTCAACACACTAGACCGTGGAGAATTACCAAGAATAGGCGGGAACGAAAGGATAGCCTATTTTCAAGTCATCCTGAAGTAGGCACCTAGCTCTAATCAAACTACTCTAGCTGACTTAATGACCTCACTACCCGACAAGTGTAAAAATATGTTCTGCAGTACCCGCCAAGGGTCTCCTGCTTCCAAACCTTTGACCATTCTATCGATGTGACCGATCGACGCTATCATAGCCCTCAGCGCAGCAGATGAGTGACGTTCCAGACAGCGAGACACAAACGCTTCTCTATTCTTCCAGACTCGCGCTTGCTTAAATACAACTTGTCGGCTCTGACCAAGAGCCAAATCGGAGGCCATTTTTTCAAGGCTTCTTAACTCCCTGGCGAGCATAGAGATTATGTACATAATCTCTATGCCCTCTGCTTTGAGTCCGCGGATCATTCGTACACATTTCACCGAATTACCCGCCATCGCATTATCGAGTAATTTGAAGACGTCATAACGAGCGCTATCTGCAACCCCTTCGGTGACTTCCTGCAAATCTACACGACCATCGGTCACAGTAAGCCTAAGGCGTTCCACCTCTTGGACGGCTGCGAGAAGATTACCTTCAACACGCTCAGACATAAGGCGCAGCGCATCCTGCGTAACTGTCAAACCTGCCTGCTTACAGCGATTCCCCAACCACCTGGGCAAATCCTTTGCTTCGATCGGCCAAATTTGAATAAAAGCCCCAAAGGCCTCAAGTGACTTAAACCAACGGGTTCTCTGTATATCCTGGCCTGCCCTCGGCAAAACCAGAAGCAACACATTGTCCTCGTCTAACTGTTCGAGTAATCGTGTCAACATCTTGCCCCCCTGATCACCGGGCTTTCCCGAAGGTAACCGGACTTCCAGCAGTTTTTTTTCAGCAAACAAGGAAAGGCTACCAGCACTTTGAAGAAGAGTGTTCCAATCGAAACTAGCCTCCGCGTGGAACAGCTCTCTTTCAAAGAAGCCTCTAGCGCGTAGGGCTCGTCGAATGAGGTCAGTTGTTTCCTGAACCAACAGCTGTTCATCTCCACTTACGATGTAAAGCTTGTGCATTCGCGCTTTAAGGTCAGCGACTAGTTTGTCGGGATAAATTTTCATGGAATCAGCGATTAGTCGCTTGCAGCCAGGCTTCCAGCCGAAAGACAATTAGATTCACAATCTCTTCCCTAATTTCCGACATCAAGAGCTGCTCCTCCTCATAACTGCCAGAAAGGTTAAGTGAATCCAGGGAGTAGATGCGCTGCGCGGCTAGCGAAAAATCAGCTACCAGAGGCTTTCCGTCTAGGATCAGCACAACATCAACTTCAAGACGTAGCTCATATTGTGCTGCGTCCATACGAACCGAGGTAGCGACCGGACGCCTGCTACTGCGAACATCGAGCAGCCTAACATCGACGATGTTGGGTCCTGGTGCTACAGACTTTACGTCATTGGCTTCGAGAAATGCTTCCAGTTCACGTCGCAGGCCGCCAGCAGCTTGACCACTCAGACTGATCGCTTCTAGACCGCTAATGTCTGCACTGCGCAATTGAAAGCCGCAGCCTCCTATGAGGACTATCAGCAAGATCGTTGGTAGAAATTTACCCAACAACAAAATTCAAGATTTTATTAGGCACAAAGATAATCTTACGTATCGTCTTGTCCAAAAGAAACTTTTCAACATTCTCGATCTCTCTTGCGGCGGCTACAACCTCATCTTCTAACGCATCGGGCCTTACTTCAACCTTGCCGCGCATTTTCCCGCCAACTTGGACAACTAGCTCAACTACCGTTTTCTCGAGTGCTTTTTCATCAACCTCAAGCCATTTAGCTTGTTCAAGAGCGCCATGACCTAGCAGGCGCCAGAGCTCATGACAGGCATGAGGGATTATCGGCGACATCACTAGAACCGCAGTAGTTAGAGCTTCTCGAACGACCGCACGACCCTGCGGCGAGTCATCTTCAAATTTAATGATCTGGTTCATCAATGACATAGCCGCGGCTACAACCGTATTAAACGCAAGGCGTCTGCCAAAATCATCCTCACATTTGGCCAGAGTCTCGTGAGTCAATCGGCGCAATTCTTTCTGATGCGAGGTCAATGCGGAAGCATCTATTTCCGGCACTGATCCAGCTCCAAGGTGGCTAATGCAGCTGTTCCAGAGACGGGTTCTAATCCATCGGTTGGCAGACTCTACTCCATGTTCTGACCATTCGAAAGATTGGTCGGGGGGTGCAGAGAACATCATTGCCATCCGAACAGCATCTGCTCCAAACTGATCCATGAGATGTTGCGGATCGCCGGCATCACCAGCAGATTTAGACATCTTGGTCCCGCCTTGCAATACCATGCCAAGAGAAAGTAATTTTTGAAAAGGCTCATCACCCTCGACCAACCCCTCATCTCGCATCACCTTATGGAAAAACCTTGCGTAGAGAAGATGGAGAATTGCGTGTTCTTCTCCTCCAACATAATGATCAACCGGACTCCAGTATTTAGCGCGCTCGTCTAGCATAGCCGAATCAGAGTCACTGCTAGCAAATCTGGCGTAATACCACGAAGACTCCATGAAAGTGTCAAAAGTGTCAGTTTCCCTTTCGGCATCTCCGCCGCATTTGGGACAAGTCGTCTGATACCAGTCTCTCATTTTTTTGATCGGAGACCCGACTCCCTCAAACGCTACATGGGTAGGCAATACAACTGGAAGATCTTGGTCCGGCACAGGCACAGCACCACATGTATCGCAATTGATAATAGGAATAGGACAACCCCAGTATCGTTGTCTGGAAACACCCCAATCCCGCAATCGATAATTGACCTGTTTTCCTCCCAACCCGCGACTAGCCAATGCCTCCGATACGGCAGCGAATCCTGCATCAAAATTCAAACCGTCAAACTCTCCCGAATTGATTAGCTCGCCACGTGCCGTAAAGGCTTCTGTCTCCAAATTACAAACTTCATCGCTATCCGGATACGGTTTAACAACCTGTTTTATTGGCAGCTGATACTTTTTCGCAAACTCCCAGTCGCGCTGATCATGGCCGGGTACGGACATAACTGCCCCAGACCCATATTCCATCAGGACAAAATTGGCCACCCAAACCGGCACTGGTTCTCCTGTCAGCGGATGCTGAACATACAACCCGGTAGGCATCCCCTGCTTTTCAAGCTTCGCCATATCTGCTTCAGCAACCTTGATACGGTTACATTCATCAAGGAAAGCCTGCAACTCCGAGTTATTAAGAGCTGCCTGTTTAGCGAGCGGGTGCTGCGCTGCGATTGCGAGATAGGTCGCACCGATCAATGTGTCCGGGCGCGTTGTGTAAACGTCGAGAGTCTCTGCCGAATCCGGAATGGGAAACCGGATTTCGACACCTTGCGAGCGACCAATCCAATTGCGTTGCATTGTTTTGATCTTCTCAGGCCATCCCTTTAAATCATCTAAGCAATCCAGCAGTTCATCCGCATAGTCAGTGATTTTAACGAACCACTGAGCTAATTCGCGACGTTCCACGAGAGCATCCGATCGCCAACCGCGACCATCAATGACCTGTTCATTTGCTAGCACTGTCTGATCAACCGGGTCCCAATTGACCCAGGCCGCTTTCTTATAAACCAACCCTTTTCGAAACATTCGAGTAAAGAACCATTGTTCCCAGCGATAATATTGGGCATCACAAGTCGCAAATTCCCTGCTCCAATCAAACGAAAAGCCAAGCGCACGCATCTGACTCTTCATGTACGCGATATTGTCATAGGTCCATTCTGCAGGTGGGATATTTCTTTTGATAGCCGCATTTTCGGCCGGCAAACCAAAAGCATCCCACCCAATTGGTTGCAGGACGTTCTTTCCTTTCAATCGCTGAAAACGAGCAATAACATCGCTTAGTGTGTAGTTCCTTACGTGTCCCATGTGTAGCTGGCCACTGGGATAAGGAAACATCGAGAGGCAATAGAATTTAGGTTGATCGGCATTCTCGGAGACCGCAAAGGTACTCTCTTTTTCCCAATATGCCTGAACCCTCGCCTCGACGACGCTATGAATGTAGGTATCTTCGCTCACAACTGCGACCCAACGAAAAAGAGCGAAATTCTACCAGTCAGTCTTAAGCATCGCCATGGATGACAAGCCAATTCAATGGCAAGAATCGACCAAATAAAGCGAGCAATAAACTGAGGAAAAGGACCGGAAGACTGCCGAATCGGCTAAAAAGAGTCAGTCCAGTTCGAATCTCAACATCACCACGCAACACACCTGGCTCAAACTGCCGCAATGTAGCCTGCAGATTTCCTTGATGATCTATCAAGGCAGTTATGCCATTGTTCGTCGCCCGAACCATCGCACGACCGTTTTCCAATGCTCGCATCCGTGCCATCTGAAGATGCTGCCAGGGGCCTATGGAGGAACCAAACCACGTATCATTTGAGACAGTGACCAACAAATCTTTTTCTCGAACGTCCTCTCGAACTATTTCTGGATAAACTACCTCATAACAGATCGACACCGAGATTTTCAGATCGTCCGCAAGTATTGGCTCCTGTTGTCTCGGGCCAGGCACATTACGTGACATAGGGAGATCAAAAAACTGAATCAGTCCACGTAAAACAGACTCTAAAGGCATATATTCGCCGAATGGCACCAGCCGGCGCTTAATATATTGTCCCGAGCCATCACCCAGGGCTATAACCGTATTTTGGAAACCACCAACTTCATCTCGATCAGGAATACCGGCAAGCAGAGATGAACCCATTGATCCAATTTTTTGATCGATATCAGTTAAAACTTTACTGGCCGCTCCCCGAAAAATAGTTACGGCCGCTTCTGGCCATACAATTAGATCCCTACCCCATTCAGACCGCGAAGCATCCAAATACGCGCTCAAAATAGCTGATCGATTTTCAGGGTTCCATTTAGTGTGCTGGTCTATGTTACCTTGGACAAGCGAAACAGAAATTCGCTTTTTGCTATTTGTGGAATCAGTCATGCCACAGATGAAGCCTGTTATGGCTATCACGAGAGGAACTAAGAAGAAGACTATTCGTCGGGTCATACAACCAAGGACAAGAAAAACGCTAATGGCGCAAATCAGGAGGCTCACTCCAAAGACACCTGCAACAGGTGCAAAACCAGCTAAGGGAGTTTCAAGGCCAGAGTAACCGAGAAACAACCACGGAAAGCCTGTCAAGAACCAACTGCGAAACCACTCCTGCAGAACCCAAAGACCAATAAATCCTAGGCCTCCTGCTACTAGATTGGACCGAAACCATGTTCCATAGATCCAGGCCTGCGGCAGACAGACCATCGAATAGCTGGACACAAATAGGGCTACAAGAAAGGCAGCTAGAATTTGGGATGCCCCGCCATAAGTGTTGATCGACACATATATCCAGGAGACACCTGTAGTAAACATACCCAAATTAAAGAGGTAAAAACGCCACATGAGGCGTAGTCTGCTAGCACCCCAAGTAGCCCAGAAAAGTGCAGCTGGCGCCAGAAGTGCAATTCCCCAGTAATCAAACGGCGCTAAACCAAGGGGTAACAAACCACCAAAAATCAGAGCAAGTAAATCTCGATAGCGATCTGCATGCCTGACCAGGAGTTGATCACTCAACTATCTGCATTTCCATCAGATGAACCCGACGACCATCGGCATTGAGTACCTTGAAGTGAAACTGGTCAATGTTTACCTGTTCATCACGCTGAGGCAAATGACCGAAGGCATTCGTTACAAGCCCGCCAATCGTATCAAATTCCTCATCACTCAGCTTAGCGCCGAAATGTTCGTTGAAATCGTCTATAGGCGTTAGAGCCTTGATGGTGTACTCACCGCTCTCCAGCTGATGAATAAAACCTTCCTCTTCAAAATCGAATTCGTCTTCTATATCGCCAACAATCTGTTCCAACACATCTTCAATAGTCACAATACCGCAGACACCACCATACTCATCGTAAACCACCGCCAAGTGGTTACGAGTTGCGCGGAATTCTTGTAAGAGAACGTCAAGACGCTTGCTTTCTGGAACCGCTGTGCAAGGCCTAAGCCTGTCACGCAAGTTAAATTTCTGCGTTCGATCTTTAATCGCTAGCGCAAGCAGGTCTTTAGCGAGAAGAATGCCGACGATCTCATCCTGGCCTTCTCCGAGAACAGGAAACCTCGAATGGCCACTGCCAATAACAGTAGGCAAAAATTCCTCAGGATTTTCATCGAGTCTGACAAAGACCACCTGGGATCTCGGAACCATGACTTCCCTTACCTGCATCTCAGAGACAGTCAGAGCACCTTCGATAATACCCAGGGCTTCGCCATCTAGCAGTTCTCTTTGTTCAGCGGACCGGAGCAAGTGAAGCAGTTCAGAGCGCGATGTAGGCTCTCCCGCCAACGTCATAGAAAGCTTTTCCAACCAACTTTTCTCGTGATCAGAATCACTCATTGAACCACCTGCCTTGAGCCATTCAGCATCTCATAAGGATTATCTATCCCGAAGGATATCAGCAGTGTCTTCTCTAAAGACTCCATAGCCTCCCTTTGTCTCGCGTCAACATGATCATAACCTAGCAAATGCAGCAACCCATGGATCAACATATGTGCATATCTTTCGGCAAAGGACTTCTCAAATTCTTGGGCTTCCTTCAGGATCACGTCTGCACAGACTACGATATCACCTAGAAAACAACATTCTTCTGTCCTCACACCAGAGGGAAAGCTCAACACATTTGTGGGACTGTGATGGTTCCTATAATCGCTATTCAAAGCTGTCATTTCATGTTCTGACACAATACGTAAAGACAGTTCCATCCGCTCTTTTACAAGTTTATTGAGTGCAGACTCAAGCCAGGCAGCGGCTTGCCCATCGTTAGGCTCACCATCAAACGGCTCTACTGAACGCGAAATTTCTATAATATGCTCAGTCATCTTTGTCCTGCCTTGCATATGCTTCAACTATTCGCTGCACCAGAGGATGACGAACAACATCCTTCGGTCCAAAGTGAGTAAAGGAGATACCCTTCACATCGCCAAGAACCTTGATTACATGCTTCAAGCCAGAGAGTGTTCTCGGAGGTAAATCAATCTGGGTAACATCACCTGTCACCACGACAGTCGAGCCAAAGCCTATACGTGTCAGAAACATTTTCATCTGTTCCGCGGTCGTATTCTGACTTTCGTCCAAAATAATAAACGCATCATTCAGAGTACGCCCACGCATGTAGGCTAGCGGTGCAACTTCAATGACATTCCTTTCTATAAGCTTCTCAACCCTTTCAAACCCAAGCAGTTCATATAGAGCATCATAAAGCGGGCGCAAATAAGGGTCGATCTTTTGAGTCAGATCACCTGGCAGAAATCCTAACTTCTCACCCGCTTCAACTGCGGGTCTAACCAGAAGAATACGCCGGATCCGTTCCTGCTCCAGCGCTTCAACCGCGCAGGCAACCGCAAGGTAAGTCTTACCTGTACCCGCTGGCCCAACTCCAAAATTTACATCATGGCCTCGAATAGCATCAACGTAACTTTTTTGGTTTACGCCTCTCGGCTTGATACTTTTCTTTCGCGTTACGATAAGACAGTCGTCGTTATCATCACCAGTCATCAATTGCTCAACACCCGACTCTTGGAGGAAAAGGTGTACCAGCTCAGAAGTCAGATCTGTTCCACCATTGACCTCACGGTAAAGATGATTGAGTAGTTCACCGGCCGCGTGCACGACTTTATGCTGACCGAACAGCTGAAAATCGTTTCCCCTGTTTTTTATAATGATCCCCAGACGACGCTCAATCTGCTTCAGATGAGCATCGAACGGGCCGCAGAGAGAGGCAAGTAAAAGACTATCGTTAGGTTCCAGGATGATCTGGTACGGGTCGGGATTTGGCAAATTCATATTGCGGTAACGCTGAGGGATCTAGGATATACCTTAAAAACGTGGCTAAGCAAGAAGCGCGCCCCGCAAAGAGTTAGGCAATGCTTCACCGATTTCGACCTGAACGAACTCACCTTGTAGACCTTGATCAGAAGAGCTGAAGTTCACTACCCGATTATTTTCGGTCCTCCCTTGCAGCTGTCCAGGATCTTTTTTTGATAATCCCGTGACTAATATCTCCTGAACAGTGCCAACCATATCTTCACTTATTTTTTTAGCCTGGCTTGAAAGACATGACTGAAGAACCGCTAAACGTTCCTTCTTGACTGACATAGGTGTCTCATCAGGAAGGTCGGCTGCAGGAGTGCCTGGTCGAGCGCTGTAGATAAAACTGAAGGAATGATCAAAACCAACATCCTCAATCAACTGCATGGTCGCCGCGAAATCCTCATCCGTTTCACCTGGAAAACCAACGATAAAGTCACTCGAAAGGCTGATATCCGGGCGGAGAGCACGCAACCTACGAATTCGAGATTTATATTCTAGCGCGGTGTAACCACGTTTCATTTTTGCCAGAATCCGATCCGAACCACTTTGCACCGGTAAATGAAGATGATTGACCAACTCTTTGACTTCTCCATACACATCAATCAAAGAATCGCTGAACTCCAACGGATGGCTAGTGGTATAGCGAATCCGGTCAATGCCGTCGAGCTCAGCGGCCAACCGGATTAGGTAAGCTAGATCAGCTACTTTACTGTCTTCGCCAAGAGATCCACGATACGCGTTAACGTTCTGACCAAGCAGATTCACCTCGCGGACACCCTTAGCAGCTAGCTGGTAGATTTCTCTCAGAACCGGTCTTAAGGGCCGACTTACTTCTTCGCCCCGTGTGTAGGGCACTACACAAAAGGAACAGTATTTACTACAACCTTCCATAATTGAAACAAAAGCACTGGGACCATCAACAGACGGTTCTGGAAGATGATCAAATTTTTCGATCTCTGGAAAACTAACATCAATATAAGGGCCTCTAGGTTTAGAGATCTCTTGGTTGAATGAGTGATTCTGGTCTCGTTTACTTCCAAATCGTTCACCAACTTCCGCACCATCAATCATTTCCGGTAAACGATGAAGCGTCTGCGGCCCGAAAATAATATCGACGTAGGGTGCACGAGCAGCGATCGCCCTACCATCCTGGCTTGCTACACATCCGCCCACGCCGATTTTTAATTCTGGACGTTGCTCCTTTAATTGGCGCCAACGGCCCAATTGGTGAAAGACTTTTTCCTGAGCTTTCTCTCTCACTGAGCAAGTATTCAATAGCAATAAATCCGCTTCATTCTCATACGTGGTCAGTTCATATCCATGAGACTTACGCAGAATGTCGATCATCTTAGATGAATCATACTCATTCATCTGGCAACCATGAGTTTTGATGTAGACTTTACCCACAAAATCCTACCACGAGAAAAGGTCGCGTATTATAGCCTTGAAAAATAGGAACAAAAGCCCAATTTACAGTTAAACAAACTTGACAACTCGGCGCTGTATCCCAACACTGCGCAATCTAACTGAGCAGCGAACTATGGCATCTAATCCAATTTACAAAGTCGTCTTCTTCAATCAGGGCCAGATCTACGAAGTCTATGCTCGACAGATCTTCCAGTCCGATCTTTATGGCTTCATCGAAATCGAGGAATTGGTTTTCGGAGAACGTTCAGGAATGTTGGTCGACCCGAGCGAAGAAAAACTCAAGGCTGAGTTTGAAGGAGTCTCAAGGAGCTATATCCCAATGCACGCAATAGTACGCATCGACGAAGTCGCGAAGGAAGGCGTCGGCTCTATCACCGAAGCAACGGGCGGTAATAACGTGTCTTTGTTTCCCGCTCCAGCTTTCAATCCGAAAGGCTCAAGCGACTAAAGCATCGCACTGGATCCGCTGGAGCCTCAGCGATCAACGTTGCCAGATCAGTTGATCGATCTGGAAAACGGAACTCAGGTATTATCTCCTGCAGTGGTTGCAGGACAAAACGCCTCATGTGGGCCCGCGGATGAGGCAGCTTTAGCAGCGGTGTGTTTAATAGCTGACCTTCAAGATCAATGATATCGAGGTCGATGGTTCGAGATTCATGGCCTTCGTCCTCTTCCGATCGCTCTCGACCCATATCCAACTCAATTCTCTGCAGTTCAATCAGCAGTTCGCGGCTTTTCAGTCGAGTATCAATAACCACGACCGCATTACTGAACTCGGGTACTGCATCAACAAAACCCACAGGAGCTGATCGCCAAATAGAAGAAGTTTGCGGGGCTTGAACTGATAGTGATGCTAGTCGTCGCGTAGCCTCACGCAGATTCTCATCTGGCTCACCAAGATTTGAACCTAATGCAATGACAGCTTGCATGGTATTTAACCTACTTATCGTGGTAACTTAAAAACAATTCTGCAATTTTACGAGTATGAGGTAGTAATGAAAGCTGCTGTATTGCGCGAACACAACAAGCCCCTGGAAATCGAAGACGTCGACGTATCCAAGCCAGGCCCTCGAGAAGTTCTCGTACGCCCCATAGCGGCGGGGGTCTGCCACAGCGATCTTCACTTTATGGACGGCTCTTACCCTTATATGTTGCCTACTATTCTCGGGCACGAAAGCGCGGGGATAGTGGAGGCAGTCGGTTCTGATGTAACGTATGTGAAGAAGGGCGATCACGTCATCACCTGTCTGTCAGCTTTTTGCGGCCACTGCCCTAAGTGCCTGACCGGTCATCTTTCAATCTGCGATGAAAAAAATGAGGCGCCTATCGTCAGGGCACCAGAGCAAGAACCACGATTGCACCAAAAAGGTGAAGCAATTCATCAATTTTTGAACCTTTCCTCCTTTGCCGAGCTCATGCTCATTCACGAGCATGCACTAGTAAAAATTCGAGATGACATGCCAATGGATAGAGCTGCCCTGATTGGCTGTTCAACCACTACTGGGGTCGGCGCGGTTTTCCACACCGCAGGCGTTGAGCCTGGCTCAAAGGTAGCCGTACTTGGTTGCGGCGGAGTAGGTTTGGCCGCAATTAATGGCGCTGCAATTGCTGGTGCGGGAATGATCATAGCGGTAGATATGCTTGACGAAAAACTCGAAATGGCAAAAGCTGTCGGGGCGACTCACACCGTCAATGCTAGCTCCGGAAATGCGGTTGGTGAGGTGATCGAATTAACACAGGGTGGTTGTGATTATACCTTCGAGGCCATTGGCCTGAAGAGCACCGCAGAGCAGGCTTTCCAAATGCTCCAAAACGGAGGAACGGCAACGGTAATAGGAATGATCCCCGTCGGCACGATGATTGAATTGCACGGTGTTGATTTTCTTATGGAGAAAAAAATCCAGGGATCCAACATGGGATCCAACCGCTTTCGTGTCGATATGCCGCGTTTCGTCGACTTCTATCTGAACGGTAAGTTACATCTCGATCAAATGATCTCCAAACACATACAACTAGGTGACATCAATGAAGCTCTTGACGCCCTGAAAACAGGTCAAGAAGCACGTCACGTAATAATGTTCGACCAGTGAATGTTATGGCCAAGGTTGAGATAACTGCAGAGGTAACTGGTAATGTTTGGAAAATCGAAGTCGACGTAGGCGACCATCTCGAGCTTGAAGACCCCATAATGGTTCTTGAATCGATGAAAATGGAAATACCTGTCGAGTCGCCCTGCAGCGGCACTCTAATAAAGCTTTTGGTTAAAGAAGAGGACAACGTCGAGGAGGATCAAGTTATTGCAGTCCTTGAAACACCATGATCCTCTAATTTCCCTTGAACAGCGGGTCACGTTTTTCTCGAAAAGCCGCCATGCCCTCCCGTAGATCCTCGGTGGTTCCTGTTAGCAAATTCTGATCCGTGTCCATGTGCATGATAGATGCATCAAGTGCCGAACTGACCGCATTAATACTCTGCTTTATCATCTGTACCGCGATTGGTGGTTGATCCGCATACAAATCAGCCATACGCTTGACCGCGTCGTCTAGCACATCGCGAGCAACCACTTCATCAAAAAAACCCCAGTTATACAGTTTAGCGGCATCTTCGTTGGCACCCAGCATGATCATACGTTTCGCTCGTGCAGGGCCTATTAAATGAACGCAAAGCGGCAGCGCCTGCCACATCAAATTCATACCCAGATTAACTTCAGGGTAACCACAGAAACTATCATCCGAGCCAATACGAAAGTCGCAGGCAGTAGCTATACAGGCAGCACCTCCCAGCGCTGCTCCCTGGATTCCCGCGATAGTGACCTGATTGATTTCCAGAATGGCTCTAATCATTCTTGCTCCGAGCGTCGCTTCACGCCGGCGCATAACCAAAGTTACAGAAGTGGGGGCTCCGTCAGGTTTCAAATCCGCCCCAGCGCTGAAATGTTTCCCATGCCCTCTGAACACGACAACCCGAGTAACTTCGTCTACCAAAAAACTTCTGGCAACTTGTTCTATTTCTGTCATCAATTCAACGCTCAGCGCGTTGAACTTCTCGGGCCTATTCAGCCATACAGTTGTAGTTGCGCCACTGCGGTCCAGCTCAAGCAATTTGTATTCAGTCGTCACTGGCCGACTCACTTTTGAGCATATCCTGCACTGTCTTATTTAACTGATCGAAAGTGAATTTACTTACTCTATACTGCCACTGCTGATCCATCTGGACCCAATATTCTTGATCTAACGCTTGCGATAGGATCGTATGAGAGTCACCTGAAGATGTCGTCACTGTGGTCCGGCTAGGTTCCGTAAACAGATCTTCTTGGTAAGGTTCGACGTCTTCGAAACGTAGGTTGACAAATGTTCGGGCCAAACTATCAGCAATAGTGTCGTACCTGAGTTCGGCACCCTGAGGAAGCTTTTCAATCATCATATCACCGGTGTCGACATCACGAAACGCTTCTAGGAGAGAGCCATTCGTCGCTATGCTCACGCGCTGAACATCCAACGAATCTAACGAGAAAAAAACAGGATTCACGTAGTCAATAGGATCTTCACCAAAATCAAGCGCCTCCGACACCAGATAGACTTGATCGTCGTCAGGCTTTCTAACGAAGGTGCCACCATTGCGTGCACTGCTTCCGATCATAATCTCATATCGTTGATCGGCAACAATTCGAACGATGCGGCCAGCATCGTCGCCCTGTTTACCAAGACCGAGTAATTCATGGTTTTCAGCTTTGGCTGTCTTTCTCTCTGCGATCTCCGAATCCGCCAAATCACGGAGTAATTTTGAGATCACGGAAAAATCAGCTGCGAAATCCGACTTCTCCGATATTTGCCATTGATTGCCGCGATGCTCAATCGAAACTCGCACTGAACCGTCGTTACCGAAAATCTGGATTCCGGATACAGCTTCCAGATTTGTCCTTAGTCCAGGAAGAAGGAGCTCTTTTGAATCATCACTTGATGATAGGTCTTGCTGAAGCTGCGTACCGATCAACAATATCATGACTAAGATAGATCCGAATCCGATGATTTTGTAGTTCATAATTTATGCTTCGTCTAATTTATCTATGCCTTTCTTCATTTTTCTGAAGTTTGGTCTGCTGATTTATCTAATAGCCTGGGATAGCCTCCAACCTGAAGTCACGTGATAAGCCAAATCTTCTTAATCGACTTGATTTAATCTAAGGACCCGCACACCTACCAAAAGACCGGTCAATAACAAAGGCAGTAGTAAAATGTTGAGAAACTTTAGACTGCTACCCAGATCCTCAATATTCTTATCCAACTGGTGCCTGACGTCACGTAACTCTTTACGAATTCTTAGCTTCTCCTCCTGAAAGCGACCAAGCGCAGCTTCTTGTTCAGGTGTAAGCGTCAAAAGTCCATCAGATACTCGCGCAGATTCTAGTTCTTCCAGCTGCCGTTCAGTCTCAGATAACCTTACCTGAAGGTCCTCAGCACTCTGTAGATATTGTGATTCAGCGTCACGACGCAGTTTTTCCACGACAACAAAGGGTCGAGAAAACTGGCCTCGAGAACGAACATCGATAAGAGCGCTGCTACCCGAGAGATTATCGACCAAATTCTCGACAAAACTGCCATTGTCTGCAAATGCTGAGGCAATTTGCTGACCAAAAAAGTTCTGCACCTGGACCCACAACCGATCAGTCAGAAGATCCGTGTCTGCTACCAGTATGACCTCCAGGTCCTCCGTGCCTGTTAAAATAACCTGCTCATCACCTGACACTCCATCCGGGTACGCCGTATCAGCGCGGCCAGATAGTCGAACAGCTGCCACGTAGTTTTGCCCCGAGGGGCTAAAGCCTTTCTGCAATTCCGCAGGATCCGATAAAAACTGAAACTGCATCGCAGGCAAAGATCCCGAGTAGTCACTAGACAAGATCAAGGGCGTTGCTGTTATGCCATCAATGTCATCGACATCGAATATGCCTGAAGTTGCCAGATTAATGGTTTCTAGGGGCGCTGTGACGACATCAGAGCTAGACAATTGTCCAGTCCCAAAACCAAGGATGCCAAGGTGCCGGACAGGAGTCCCATTCGCTCCTCCAACCAATAAAGCAGCTTCTGCATCTCCAAGCACCTCGTTATCGCGAAGCATGACTCCCCAGCCTGATGTAAGTTTATTGAGGTCTGAGGCGTTTGGTGTAGGCATAGCTCCTTGTTGAGGCCGGGCAGTCTCTGCCATCGGATCAACAAAGGCAATAAGCTTGCCACCGCGCATGACATGCTGATCTACGAGAAACATTTGCTCATCACTAAAGTTTTGAGGATGAATCAATACCAGGAGATCAGCTGCTAAAATCGACTCCTCGTCCAAGGATTCAACAACATCCACATCAAACAGACCCTCTAGCTGGCTGATAACCACCCAGGCCGGCGTCGGCTGATAAGTTCGTGGATCAACGCCTTGCCCGACTGGTAACCCTGCATAGATCAACACTTTAGGCCGAACATTATTGGCCAACGCATAGATGAGCTTGCTCAACTCGTATTCCAGAAACTCCTCTTTATCCGGTTGGAAAAAGCTGATGACTTCCAACCCATCAACGGCATTGGTGCCCGCTAATCCAAAGTAAAGTTCATCGCCAGATTGGTTGACTGGTACACTTTGTAATCCAAACGCAGCGGCTTGATCTTCTTGTTCAGAAAAAGGTTCTGGATCGATAATTTGTAAATTAATCCTATCACCTGCTGTCAATTGGTATTCCCGCAACATCTCTTCAACACGCTGAGCATAGGCTCGGAGAGAAGTCAGATCCTCACTGACTTTTTCGGAGAAAAAGAAATAGAGGTTTATCGGTTCTTCGATTTCCGAAAGTATTTCTTCAGTGCCATCCGAAAGGGTGTATAGCTGATTCTCTGTCAGATCTACTCGGACTCCAGACAAAACAAGGTGATTGAGCAGCGTAAATAGTAGAAAACCCACCACAAGTATAACAATCGACAAAGTCGCATTGACCTTCATTTTCAATCTCCCTTCTTAATATCTAACACGATACTGGTTGCAAGCAGCCAAACCGCGATGACCGACACAAAATAAAGAAGGTCTTGTAAACTAAGCACGCCACGAGAGATCGCATTGAAGTGCGTCAGGAAAGACAGGCTCGCTATCGTATCCAAAATGAACATCGGCACCCAGCCTTTGAAAACATCCAAGACTAAAGGGAAACCCGCCATGACAAACAACAGAGACACAAACCCACATAGAACAAAAGCGATTACCTGACTCTTGGTAAGTGCAGACATACACGAACCGATGGCCAAAAAACCACCTGCCATAAACCAGCTACCAACATAGCTTGCCAAGATTACCCCATTATCAGGATCACCAAGATAGTTAACAGTTATCCAGACTGGGAAAGTCAATAGCAGTGCAAGGCCCGAAAACAACCAGGCGGCTAGGAATTTACCTATTACAATGTCGAATCGACTGACAGGCAAAGTCATAAGAAGCTCGAGAGTTCCTGTTTTCCTCTCCTCCGACCAGAGCCGCATTGCAATCGCTGGGATCAAGAAGAGATAAAGCCAAGGGTGAAAGCTAAAAAAGGGAGTCAGATCCGCCTGCTGCCTCTCGTAGAAATTTCCGAGATAAAAAGTAAAGACACTCGCCAAAACCAAGAAAATTACAATAAATACATAAGCTATTGGAGTCGCGAAATAGCTTCTCAACTCCCGCCTGAGGATAATGCCAAGCTTCATCGATCCGCCCCATCTGTGAGTTGTCTGAAAACATCATCCAATCTACCCTTTTCAAGATAAATCGAATTCACCGACCAGTTCCGATCGCGAGCTAACCTATAAACTCTTTCATAAAGATCATCTTGACTATCTATAGGAACAACACTCACCAAATTTTCACTCTCCGATAAACGTTTCACACCTGCTAGGTCAGTTAATTCCTCAACTATTTCCTGACGCTGGCCCGTATCACTCAGTGATAAGACGACAACCCCATGATATTCACTGCGCTGTAATAACTCATCAGGCGTCGTGTCGGCGACTATGCGGCCAGCAGAAAGAACGATGACCCGATTACATACAGCGGTCACTTCCTCAAGAATATGAGTGGAAACAATAACGATCTTATCTCTGGACAAACCCTTAATCATTTCTCGAACTTGATGCTTTTGATTTGGATCAAGCCCATCAGTCGGCTCATCCAAAATCAGCACTTCTGGATCGTGCATAATAGCCTGTGCTAATCCCACACGACGCTTATAGCCTTTTGAAAGTGTTTCAATCTTTTGATGCAAAACACTCGACAACGACATTTTTTCGACAGCATTGTTAACACATTTCTGAAGATCTCCGCCCTGTTTTCCTCGAATTTCACCGACGAATAATAGAAATTCCAGCGGCGTCATTTCTTCCCAAGCTGGCGCACCTTCGGGCAGGTATCCAATATACTGCTGAGCCGCCATGGGATCCGCCCACATATCGTGCCCCCAAACAGAAACACTCCCCGAAGAAGGTCGTAAATATCCTGTGAGCATCTTCATAGTCGTGGATTTACCAGCTCCATTCGGTCCCAGAAACCCAAGAATTTCACCAGCAACAAGTTTCAAAGATAAGCCGTCGACCGCGGCAAAATCACCATAATTTTTGGTAAGTTGTTTGAGTTCAATCATAATCTAAAAGTGTGTTAGCTAACTAAAAAAAAGCGCCTATGGTAACTAGTTAAGCTTGAGCAAGTCGATAGTGAATGCAGACTCTTTATCGCATCTAAATACAAACTTCCCTCGGCACCCTTCGCATTCCTGATTGCCATTTTAGTCCCTTTTTTGAACTATTAGTTCAAAGATCTTAGTAAATATGATTTGGCCTCGATTCAACTTCGGTATTCTGTTCACCTGCTAGCTACAGTATTATCCTCCACTGTGAAACAACAAGAACGAATCAAAAAGGCTGAGGCCTTGAGCTTTCTCCTCACCTATATCGTTGTCCATCAAGGTCACACCCTATCGTTAAATTCCCTCTCACTATTTAAATTAACCCGTATAGCAGAACAAGCCACTGATGAGATCAATGCTTCCGAGGATGCAGTGCCTCATGAAATCATCGAATCTATGGCCAATATTTATTTGAAGCAGAAATGAACGAATTACCTTTACTACCCTTCAAGCCAGAGGCCATCATCTTTGACCTGGACGGAACGCTTCTCGATACCGAGACTCTTTATAGCGACGCTTACCAAGCCGTCATAGAACCTTACGGCCATCATTTCTCCCTGGAATTCAAACGCCGCATCATGGGTGGCAATTCTAAGCAAAGTGCAGAGCTAACTGTGGACGAGTACGATTTGCCTATGACGCCGGAGGAATTTCTGGCGCATAAGCAAAAACGTCTTGAACAGCTATTTCCAACAGCTGCAGAAATCACAGGCGCCGGTCCATATCTCGAGCACATTAGCAGTCAAGGCATCACCCTAGGACTAGCAACCAGTTCAGATTCTAGACATTTTGAAATGAAAACGGCTCAACGCAAGTGGCGTTCTTTGTTCGAGCAGGTTGTCTGCGGTGACGATCCTGAACTCATGAAGGGCAAACCCGCGCCTGATATTTTTTTGCTTTGTGCGGCCCGCCTGGGAATCAGAACTAAAAGCATAATCGCCTTCGAGGATTCAAGAAACGGGATTCTCGCCGCTAAAGCAGCCGGCATGACGGTTGTTGCTATCAACAGTCCGTATGTCAGTAACAGTGATTTACAAAGCGCAGATATCATCATAGAAAATTTCGTTAAGCTAATGTAAGGCTCATACGCAATCATCAAGACGCATGCGGATCCAAAATTCTAGGAGTTGCTCCATTGCACGGTACCTCAACATGGGCGGGTCTTAAGTGGAATCTCTAATATTTCAACAATGATGATCCTCTTAATAATGCTTAGTCGTATCGTTTTGTTTGATGTGATAGCCAAAAACACTCTCCGTTACATAACCGCAAAAACATATCATTCGAATCTGACACGACCTTTTGCGCAGTGATCATTGGAGTATCTGGACCTTCCTGATAGCTTGCGAATATGTCCTATAATATTTCAAGCGTTTCACCATAATGAAAAAGTAAAAGGGGAAATATGAGCACCAACCAGATTTCCAGGGGACGAGTTCTTATCACAGGTGCCTCTTCCGGCATAGGTGCTGCACTGGCCCGAAAGTTTGCAGGAGAGGGTTTCGACCTAATTCTTAATGCTCGAAGAAAGGAACCTATGGAAGAACTTAAGGTTTCATATACAGGAGTAGATATCCAGGTTATCACTCAAGATCTATCCTCACAGGACGGGACCAAAAATCTTTGCCGACTCATCGATGATGCTAGCCTTCAGGTTGATATTCTCGTAAATAATGCCGCAACAGCCCTATCAGAGTCGTTTATGGATAGTTCCATAGAGAAGATTGAGCGACTTACGACGCTTAATATGACCACAGCCACCCGACTGATACATCACTTCCTACCCGGTATGACACAACGTCGATCAGGTCGAATACTAAATGTTGCATCCATGGCCTCTTTTCACCCTGTGCCATCCATGGCCCTATATGCTGCAACCAAGGCTTATCTTCTCTCCCTAACTGAATCTCTGGCAGAAAACCTCAAGGGCACAGGCGTCAGCATTACAGCACTTTGCCCCGGAATGACTGCGACCGACGCTTTAAACAAGAAATTAGCAAACTCAATACCACAATTTATAATAGCTCAACCCGATCAAGTCGCCGAAGAGGGCTTTGATGCACTGATGCGACACGAGGTGATCAGAGTTCCTGGAGAGGCAAACAAAATCGCTGCAGCTTGGGGAAAGCACCAACCCCGGTGGTTAATGCGATCGCTCGGGGGTCTCGCGGCTAAATTGACTCAATAAAACTCCAAAACGTGCCCTTTTACCATCCACCACAATATTATCGGCCCTAGGATGAGGATACTAACGCAGCTCTATGCTCGAAAGGCATAATCCTCAATAGCTATGAAAACCGTTTACAGATCTGCTTAAACAACCAGCGAGATAATTTATAGCAACTGAATTGCACGCCATAATAGCAGCTTTCTTCAACCCTGCCGGCCTGTTAAAAAAAAGCAATTACTGAACCTTTTCTCTTAGGCAGATCCAAAATATGCCCCTCACTGAATCTTATGGCTCGCATGGTTGCAATGCATCCTTGAAACCAGGCAGCTCGCTGATTGCTTCTGCCAATGCATAGTCCTTATTCGTTAACCGGTTCCCAGCGTCATGGGTTGTTAGTTTTATGCTGACTCTGTTGTATACGTTGCTCCAATTCGGATGATGTTGGTGTAACTCTGCTAGTTCAGCCACACGCTTCATAAATGCAAAAGCATCGACAAAATCATTGAACAGCAGCTCCGACCTTAGAGTTTCATCTTTCTCGTACCACAAAGTCTATCCTCCTGTATTCCTTTGCGAATGAATTTTATTCTTTTGGCAGATGCTGCCATCGGCATTTCCGAAAGTTTGCAGCTTTCCATAATTTGATTTGAATCTAGAATTTCTTGTCTATCAGCTTAACTCTCCGCATTTAAGTTTTTTGCGGCACCAACAACCTTTTTAATCCTTGGCAGATCCCAGCTCAAGAAATACTTGAATAGTGTGACACCGATCATATTGACTCGACGGAGCAGATTAAACTTCAAGGGTGTTCTATATTTGTCAAGCTTCATATCATCGACTAACGTGCCATAATCCCTATCGTTACGATCTACCGCCTCCTACTTGTTTGAATTTTGAAGACAGTGTTAATTTTTTTGAGAATAACAATTACGTGATCGACAATCTTAAATCCATGGGCGCTCTTCGCAACGGATTGCACGGCACCGCCCTGCTGTTTGCACTGCTGATGCCTTTCGCCGACAGTCTTGACTATAGCAACGAATGGAATCTCTTTTTTGGCGGTATTCTCCCTGCTCTTTCACCCTTGATTGTTATTGTTATTGGCCTCGACATTATGATGAGCGCTATATGGAAATCAGAGGCTGAACCCGACCAGGTAAAACACTTCCAACGGATCATTAGGACTCACTGGGCCGTAGGAGGTATTTTATTGGCAGCCTGGTTAAGTGTATTCCTGCCAGTTCTCCTTTAAGCTATCAATGCATTTCGAAAGTTCTAAGCGCAACCCTGCGCAGCGCCTTTTATGATCGGCTCTGATAACGTAGCCCTAGACATAGGCCGATGGGCAACCAGACTAGCCACCATAGATAATCGATTTTGTTTAAAATGTTATCTCCATCAAATAAGCCAAATATCACACCATAACTCAGCAACATAATTGCAAGGTTCCTTTCTCCGGAATCTTCCGCTGATGCTAACCAAAGAATAGTGATAACTAGCAGGAGAAGCAGCAGCCCCAAGCCTACCAATCCGCCGAAGTAAAAAACCGAGACAAATACACTGTGGGGATGCTGAAATGTTAATACTGGAGTTACCCAGTGAGCTTTCGTACCACTGCCAACCCCCAGGAAAGGATTGACTGTCAGGGTACGGCTAACGAATTCAGACCAGATTTCAGGCCTGAAACTCAGGCCACGTGTGACAAGACCCTCCCAGCCTATGGACAGCAGACCTATGAGGCCTACCGACCCGAAGACCAGAAAGAAACAAAGGATCCTATTCCTATCACTGCCCAAGGCCATAGCGGTACCTGCTCCAACTGCAAGCGCAAGCCAAACTGTCCTAGTCCCAGATAAGAAGATGCTAAGCCCCAACAAGAAAATAAAAAGCAGAAGAATAAAACGATAACTGTATGCGGGCTTTATGCTAAGAAGCCAAATGGCTAGCAGACCAGAAAAGCCATAAGATGCAGCTGAGATAACTGGATTTGACAAACGTCCAAGACCATAAAGCCTTGGCTCGGGCAGTGGCTGATACTGTGGGAGGGTAAAATGTAGATAAAGCGAGTAGGCAGCGGATACTCCTGCGGCACATACTGTCAAATATGCGAGACCGGGCAGAAATTGTTCGTATCGCCGAGCAGAGATTCCAAAACCTAGCACAAAAAATAGAATCAGTGCTGCATATCCCTGGTGCTGAATCAATGACGCAATACTGCCCTTTTCTGACCAGATCGCACTTAAGGCCATGTACTCAAGCAATACGACAAGCGCAAGAACAACGCTTCTAGGAAGCGCCAGTATTTCCACCCTAACACTTGGGAAGAAAAGTGCGACTAGCAGCGCAAGCGCTACAATATAAGTCGTGAAGGCATTTGCTCGGCCATTTTCAAGGAGAAAAAACAATACAACCGACAAACCCACGCCGATGGCGATCACATAAAGCAGTGCGGCCGAGAAACGTTCTGTCATTGCCTTATTCTAACCGCAGATTAACCTCATAATCAGATAAACTGCGTCCTATGAATGTGATTATCTTTGGTGCTAGAGGTCAGCTAGGACAATGCCTCGCTGATATCGTATCTTCTGGTATTTGCGCTGAATTTCTTAGTCGAGAAGACTGCGACCTGCTGCAGCCAGACTCTATCAAGAGAACCCTAGACAAAAAAAAACCCGATTTCATTATCAACGCTGCCGCCTACACAGACGTCGACCGTGCTGAATCCGAAGCAGAGGTGGCGCACAGAGTCAATGGAAAAGCTGTTGGTGCAATAGCAGAATGGGTCTCTTATAACCGGGCCAGGCTCATACACTTATCTACAGACTTTGTTTTTGATGGCAAGAGCCAACGGCCTTATCAGATAAACGATAAAATGAACCCACTTGGCGCCTATGGCGCCAGCAAAGAAGCCGGTGAAAAGCAGGTCAAAGAACTCGCACCAAAAGCCACCATGGTGATCAGAACATCCTGGGTTTACTCTGAGTACGGAAGCAATTTCGTTAAGACAATGCTTCGATTAATGCGGGAAAGTAAGAGCCTTTCAGTCGTAGATGATCAACTAGGATCTCCAACTTACGCCGGCAGCCTTGCCCGCATCATCTGGACCATCATCAACATGGATTATTTTCAGCCTGGTATCTTCCACTGGACAGATAATGGGACCATCACATGGTATCAGTTTGCATGCACAATCCAAGCCGAAGCAACAAAACTCGGATTGCTCAATAGATCTATCCCGATCAAACCCATCAGCACCGATGAATACCCAACATCAGCCAAGCGGCCTGCCTACAGCGCCCTAGACACCAGCAAGCTGGAGCAACTCACAAGTCAAAGGGCTAGAGATTGGCAACTGAACCTTAATTATGTGCTAAATCGATTGAAAGATTGATATTGTGGTTTAGAGAAGGCGAGGTGACTGCTAAACTTCTCAGCGGGCTTCCTTCAGCCAACACCTGAAACAGGGGTGTGTTTATTTTGAATATCATACCAATCATACTTTGCGGTGGGTCAGGAACTAGACTGTGGCCACTCTCTCGCGAGCTTTATCCAAAACAGCTACTACCCCTAGTAGATGATAAATCGCTGTTGCAGAACACCATCGCCAGATGTAACTCCCATCCTGATACGAGTGATTGCATACTGGTCTGCAACGAGGAGCATCGTTTTTTAGTGGCAGAACAATTACGTGAACTGGACGTCCGCGCTGATATTCTACTAGAACCAGAAGGTCGCAATACCGCGCCGGCCATAGCGCTTGCCGCGCACCTAACTCGCGAAAAATTTAAAGACGCTTTACTAGTCGTGCTACCTTCCGATCACGTAATTCAGGACACATCGAAATTTCATACTGCACTCACTAAAGCCATTACTATTGCCCTAGAAGGACATTTGGTAACATTCGGTATCGTGCCAACACGTCCGGAAACGGGCTTTGGATATATAAAACTTGGCAAAGACAAAGATGACGTTTATTTTGTCGATGACTTCATCGAAAAACCTGATGCAAATCGTGCAGCTGAATTCCTAACCGATGGCAGCTACCTCTGGAACAGCGGTATGTTTGTTTTCAAAGCGGGCACATACCTCGATGAGTTACAACTGCAACGGCCAGCTATAGCCTTTGCCTGCAAGGCAGCAGCATCAAATTGGCGACGGGATATGGACTTCATTCGCGTAAAGCGAAACGAGTTTGTGAACAGTCCCTCCGAATCCATCGACTACGCCGTCATGGAGCATGCCAAAAGCGCTAGGGTTGTACCTCTCGATGCGGGCTGGAATGATATCGGTTCTTGGGATGCTCTCTGGACGCTTCTCGAAAAAGACACAAAAAACAATGTAATCATGGGCGATGCCATTACAAGCGATCTGACTAACTCCCTCGTCCGGGCCGAGAGTCGCCTAGTGTCTGTAATAGGCCTTGACCGTGTTGCTGTCGTTGAAACGTCCGATGCCATTATGGTGGCCGCACTAGATCGAGCCCAGGACGTCAAGTCAATCGTCAGCAAATTGCAGTCTAATCAACGGCCAGAAGGTACCTTACATCGAAGAGTTTCAAGGCCCTGGGGCTCTTATGAAAGTCTAGACATAGGCACTCAATTCCAAGTCAAACGAATCCGCGTAAACCCAAAAGCCAGTTTATCGCTGCAGCTTCATTACAAACGCGCTGAACACTGGGTTGTTGTTCAAGGTACCGCGACGGTCACTCGAGGTGACAAAACCTTTGAGCTGCAAAAGAATGAATCAACTTACATACCCATCAAAACAAAACACCGCCTACAGAATCAAACAGATGAACCGCTGGAAATAATTGAAGTGCAATCAGGTGACTACTTAGGCGAGGATGACATTGAACGCTTTGATGATCTGTATGGCCGAGGGAGCTAGCGACAACGAGAAAGTGTTTAATTCCTACCGCTGGCTATGGCACCCGATTCCTGTCGACAACAAAGGCGATACGAGACAAGACATTACTGATCAGGAATAAATCACAGATCTCAACAGAAGTCCTAGTATATCCCTTCCTTTAAGGATATTGTGTTAACTCGTCACAACAACCACCGGTGTAAAGAGTGGATGAATCCCACGCTATTTGATCTACTTAGGACATATTATTTTACAGTTTTGACGACACTCTCACTGATTACTAAAAGGTTACAATGTGAATAAAGAGATACCCTTTAGCCAATTTACCAGGGAACTAAATGTACACAGTAACACATTAAGTTATAGCGATCTGACCAACTCCACTGAGCATGGTGCAGAAAGAGAGGGACTAAATAACATAAAAGTTGGGGCCAAAGAGGTTTACAGACTTCTTGAACCCTATCTGTCCGTTAGGATCATGGAACAAGTAAGAGCAGTACTACCACTAGCAGCTTACCTTGCTTTGTTTCAGTTATTTATACTCAGGGTTAACGTTCAAGACGTTGGCATCATTTCAGCTGGCTTGGTCGCCGTGATCATCGGCCTTATGATTTTCATGGAAGGTCTAAAGTTTGGCTTGATGCCCTTCGGTGAGTCATTGGGTACGTCTCTCCCAGCCAAAGCAACCCTCGCAGTTGTTCTAACTGTCGTTTTTCTTTTGGGAATAGGAGTAACATTCGCTGAACCCGCTATCGGCGCATTACAAACTGCCGGTTCACTTGTTGACGTAACTAAAGCACCTTATCTCTATACCCTCCTAACAGACTGGGCTCAAACACTCGTTCTTGCTGTAGGCGCTGGCGTAGGACTAGCAGCAGCACTGGGGGCTATCCGATTCATATACGGCTGGAGCTTAAAGCCACTAATTTATATGACTTTGATACCCGTATTAGCGATTACCATCTACATGGCCTTCGACAGTGAAATGGCCAAGGTGCTTGGATTAGCTTTCGACTGCGGTGCGGTAACAACTGGTCCAGTGACAGTTCCCTTGGTTCTTTCTTTGGGGATTGGAATCGCAAATGCGGCAGGGAAGGGTGGAGACACATTGTCGGGTTTTGGGATCGTAACTCTTGCCTCCTTATTCCCAATTATCGCGGTTATGAGTCTTGCTCTCTACGTGTCCACTCAGTTCACGCCAGAAATGATCATCGAAAGTGCTTTAGCAACAAAGACAACCTTGAACGCGGCACCCTGGTATGAGACCACACCAGGGGTAGAAATAGTGGGGGGCATACGAGCAATAGTACCGCTCGTGATATTTCTACTCCTTGTCATGACCGTATTGCTCCGAGAAAAATTACCGCAGCCTAAAATGATTTTCTTCGGCATTTTTCTGTGCGTACTTGGAATGGTAATCTTCAATCTTGGATTAAGCTACGGTCTCTCAAAACTAGGAGGTCAGAGCGGTGGATTGGTTCCTGCAGCCTTTACGCAAATTGAGAATGTAAAAGACTCTCCTCTTTATTCGGTTGCATTGGGACTCTTTATTGCACTTGGATTCGCCTGGCTTTTGGGCTTCGGAGCAACACTTGCGGAACCGGCACTTAATGCACTAGGTCAAACGGTCGAGAATTTAACCAACGGATCTTTTCAGAAAACGACTCTAATGTACGCCGTATCACTAGGAGTAGCATTTGGAATAGCTATCGGAGTCGCAAAAATAATTTTCAATATTCCGATTGCCTATTTGCTCGTTCCAGGTTATGTGCTCGCAATTCTCTTGACTATTTTATCGAATGAAGAGTTCGTGAATATAGCCTGGGATAGCGCAGGAGTAACAACCGGACCTGTAACTGTACCACTTGTCCTTGCAATGGGCCTAGGATTTGGCAATGCGTTAGGCGCGATCGAGGGATTTGGAATACTGTCTATGGCTTCAATAGGACCGATCGTCGCCGTCTTATCTACTGGACTGTACATTCGGTGGAAGATCGCCAGACGTCATGCGGAATACTAAACTTTATTGCATTTTTAACGATGGGATTAAACTGAGATGAGCACTAGAGATTTCGTAGTTTTAACCGATGTTTCGCTGATCACCTGCGTTGTTCAACGCGGAAAAGCGGAGCAAGTAGTAAAAGCAGCGCAAGATGCTGGCGCCCAAGGAGCTACTATATATTACGGTAGCGGCAGCGGAGTTAGAGAGCGCTTGGGCTTATTAGGACTGGCAATAGATGTCGAAAAAGAGATCATCACAATTCTCGTTGGAGATGATCAAGTCGACCGAATATTTGAGTCCATGTACTTAGCCGCTGAACTTGACCTGCCAGGGGCCGGCATTATTTATGTAAATAAACTTGAAAAAGCTGCGACATTTGTCCCAAGGGAAGTGATAGACCGAATTTCCTCCAGTTCAGGAGGCTCTTGAAGCGTGCAAAAAGAAACCAACACAAAACTCATTACATGTATTTTGCCTAAAGGCAAAGCAATGCCTTTGCAAGAGGCCCTCGTGGAAAAGAAAAAATTACAATCTGGAAATTTCCATTTTGGTAGGGGCGTCGGAAGAGATTTCCAAATTAAACATAGCGGTATTGGAGAACAAGAGGAGCGTGAAATTCTAGAAGTGGTTGTAACAGAGAATGATGCAGAGAATATATTCGACTTCATCTATCAATCAGCAGAAATAGATAAAGCACACGGAGGCATCATTTATATGACTCCGCTGCACAATTCTACACCTTTTGAGCTTCCAAAAGTTGACGACTAAATAATCAAAGGCTATCGATTAGCTTTGTAAGGACTTTAGGCATATGGAACACGCAAGCAACACCATAGTTGATCTCGTAACTGGAATAGTGCTGCTTTTACTTGTTGCCGCGCTAACAACAATGTTTAGCAAACGTCTAGACAAGCTCCCTCTCACAATTCTCTTAGTTTTCGTAGGCATAATAATTTCTGCACTAGGAGATACCGTTCCTGGTCTCTCTGTCGTGCAGGAATTTGAATTAACTCCAGAGTTGGTGCTATTCGTCTTTATCCCCACATTGATTTTTGAATCGGCGTTTAACCTCAATGCACGCGACGTCGGGCGTAATATCTTACCTATACTGACCCTGGCAATCCCAGGTTTGCTCATATCAACGGCAATCATCGGTTTCATTTTTACAACATTTACAGAATTCAACCTGCTCGTTGCTCTTCTGCTTGGAGCTATTCTAAGCGCCACAGATCCGGTGGCCGTTATAGCTATATTCAAGCAATTGGGTGTTCCCGAGAGGCTTACGGTGTTGGTAGAGGGTGAGAGTCTTTTCAATGACGCTACTTCGCTAGTTGTTGCCGGGATTCTGGCGGGGCTCGTCGTCGCTGGTGTCTTTAATCCTGAAGTTCTCCTAGATGGGTTCACCGAATTTTTGATAGTTTTCATCGGAGGAGCAATCGTAGGATACCTATTAGCGCTGGTTTTTGGCTACACGCTAGGTGTCGTTGAGTCGGATCCAGCTATCGAAATTACTCTCACAACTATCCTCGCTTACTTTTCTTTCATAATCGCGGAGCATGTCTTCCACGTTAGCGGGATTATGGCTGTCGTCGCAGCGGCGTTAGTCATTGGCTCTTGGGGTAAATCGAAAGTTTCCCCTTCCACTTCAGAATTCATGGAGCATTTCTGGGAATACCTTGCTTTTGTAGCAAACGCTTTGATCTTCATAATGGTCGGCATGCAAATAGACTTGTTAGTACTATGGCAGTCCGCAGATTTAATTGCTTTGGTTGTAATCGCCATGCTTATTTCTCGAGCATTTGTGGTCTTCGGTGTAGTGCCTCTTCTAGGTAAGCTCCCCGGTTCCGAGCCAATTGAATTCCCTTTCAGAGCCGTCATGTATTGGGGTGGCTTGAGGGGAGCGATAGCACTAGCAATCGTGTTAGCTCTACCGGACTTTGAATACAAAGATACTCTAACCTCAATAGTAATGGGCGCCGTGTTGTTCACTTTGGTCGTGCAAGGCCTAACAATCGAAAAGCTCGTGAAATATTTCGGACTGGATAAATTAAGTTTCTCAGACAACCTTGCAAAGCTTGATGGCGACAAGAGAGCGAGGGAGGAAGGCATGACAAGGCTCGAAAGCTTGGTCGAAGGCGGCTTTTTCTCACAAAGGATTGCTAGCAATATTCGAGAAAAATGTCAGAGAAACCTTCACGATCTGAACGAAGAATTAACGGCGCTCAACGAAAAAATGTCAAAAGAGGAAGCAACAAACCTTTTAGCAATTCGTTGCTTGGCTCGAGAAAAGTCACGAATCTATGAACTCTTTAGGCGCGGCCTGATCAATGAATGGGCTTTCCGAGAGCTGGACCACTCCGTTACCGTGCAGCTCGACGAAGCGAGGCATATGGGCCTAATGCCAACGGGAGACATCAAGCCATCACTTAGCAGATTTGCAGGCCAGATGTTAACCAATGTTTTGGAGTTGATTCCAGGTTTAGGGAAATTAGTAGAGCGTCTTTCCACGACTAGAGTTATAAGAGACTATGATGTTGCTTGGGGTAGATATCGCTCCGCTAATTCAGTAATCAAAACAGTAGAAAGCATTGCTGAAGAGGGAGACATCGACGGAGCGATTACAGAAGAAGTAAAAAAAGTATACGAATCTATTTCGAAAACATCCAAAACACATATAGATGAGGTTGCAGACCAATATCCTGAATTCGTTGAGACGATCCAAGAGCAATTAGGGCAAAGACTCTTGTTAATCGCTGAGCACGACTCTGTAGAACATTCATCCGAGATGGGGCTTCTTCAAGAGGGAATCGCGAAATCGATCTTGAAAGAGCAATCAGGTCGTTTACGGCAACTCAAGCAAGATAACATATCAGCTTCATTGGAAATTGAGGTCGCTGAAATTTTACAAAAGGTTCCTATTTTCGGGAGCTTAACCCTAGAAGAATTTGAATTATTGAGCGGATATTTTCGTGCGAGAACCGTCCCTCGAGGTAAACCCATTATTCGCGAAGGAGATCAGGGTGACTCTATGTTTCTTATTGCTCGAGGAATAGCCAATCTCCAGACAAAAAAACAGGGCACTACAGAACAAGTCGCTACTCTTTTCGCGGGTGACTTTTTTGGCGAGGCTGCTCTTCTTCACGGTACGCCCAGAAACGCTACTGTTCTAGCTGCCACACCCTGCTCTCTTTACGAGTTGAATAAGCGCGACTTGGAAATAATTGGTTCTAAGTATCCCAATATAAAATCCGCCATTGAGGAAGTGGACCGAGAGCGCCTAGTCGATAACACGTTAGACTAATCATCTTTTGCAAACTGCGCGTATGCTGCCGCAGTTCCTGCGGCCATCTTATCGCCATCAAATGCTATCGTCATTTCAGGCGTGAATTCGAGCACCACACGCTCAGGAGTATCAAGAAATTTAACGAATAAATCCGGATCTAAGTTCTTAGTAAACTCATTACCATCATCTGGCCTCATCGACATGCCCTTGGCCAATAGTTGGTAGAACCAATGTTTCGTATCCGTGTCGTCGTGAATAACCGTGTGCCCCTTATAGGTGACTGTTTTACCTCCACCCAACGGCGTTCCTTTACTCGTAAAAACGCAAGATGACCGGCCATCTCGGGCTATGGCCTTGATCCTCACACGCTCGCGAGTCGCAGTCATCCATATTTTTCCATTAACTGGGACATAAGCCGTGATCACGCCAATAGGATGACCAGCCTTGTTCGCCCAAATAAAGACGCATTCACCAGCAGAGCTAACCAACGCTTTTTCTCGCTCAGCATCTAGTTTGTATTGCTTGACGTCGTCATAGTTCGTAAATTGTTCCGTCATGATATGCGAGCTTAATAGGTGATTAAAATCGGCGCGCAGCATATCTTCTTCTTTCAGGCTATGGCAAGCGATAGATTCAAATTGTGATGCCCCCATTTGGGAAGTAAGCTTAGTTCGTCTGTTTGAAGGACTATGGTCGCCTATTTGAAAATAGCCATTAACTAACCAGGAAATCAAATGATAAGAAGGGACGAAAAAGATACGTTTTTCGATCAAGTCATTGAGGCAAGTAAGGACGCAGTTTGGTGCGCGATCGCTACAATCGACGGCAATAAACCTCGCGTTAGGATCATTCATCCTACTTGGGAGGGTTCTCGCTTGTGGTTTGCTACCTCACCCCATTCACCTAAAGTAAGACACCTGCGTGAGAATCCCCAGGTTGATATACAGTATCAGGTTGCACCTCCGAACTTTATACACATAATGGTCAGAGGAACAGCGGAACTCGTTACAGACAGAGATTTAAAGCTTCACGCTTGGGACACGATTGATTACGACCTAACTCAGTTCGGCTCTGAAGGACCGGACGATCCAAATTTTCTTCCGGTCTTAATAAATCCAACACGAGTTGAGCTCTCTGAAATGTTTGGTTCCGCCAATAAGAGAGTTTGGCAACCAGATTAATCAAACTGCATAGATAGAACTATATTTTTCGGCTTCATTCCATATAAACTAAATGCGAAGCTTCGGATGAAACCCCTCACCGACAAAAAAACAGTGTTTGCAAAGAGCATTCCAACAATGAAAGAAGGTGCATTAATTGATTAAGTTAGCATACAACCAATTCCTGGGAGACAGCCCTGAGTGGTTCAAACGAGTAATATTATTGTTTTTAGTTGTCTGTTTGCCTTTGAAATATCTGGTAGGAACTACAATCCTCGGTTGGCTTTTCCTTGGCATCTTCATTTTAACTTTAGCCATGGCGCTAAAATGTTATCCTTTACAAAGCGGCGGCATAGTCGCATTGGCCATCCTCGCGCTTGGTTTAACCAGCCCTGAGACAGTTTGGCACGAGATCCAAGCAAATCTCGGTGTTCTAGCTCTGTTAATTTTCATGGTTAGTTTCATCTATTTTATGAAACCTTTGCTGAGCTTTCTCTTCGCGAGATTAATAGTCAGCGTCAAGAGCAAATGGGTTCTGTCGCTAATGTTCTCAGTTATGGCAGCTTTCTTGTCTGCATTTCTAGACGCACTAACTGTTACCGCTGTACTTATCGCTGTATTCGTCGCCCTTCACGGAGTCTATGAACGTGTTCGCATCGTGGACGTCGAGGATCGAGGTAGTGTTGAGTCTAGCGCGGAGACATTGGAAGGCTTTCGCGCTTTTATCCGCAGTTTAGTCATGCATGGCGCAGTGGGGACTGCCTTAGGGGGGGTCACGACTATGGTTGGGGAACCGCAAAACCTCCTGATCGCAGAAAAAATGGACTGGGAGTTCATTGAATTTGTCATTGTGATGTCCCATGTAACCATTCCGGCTGTCATTGCAGGTTTCGTCACGTGCATTGTACTGGAGCTTACAGGAATCCTCGGCTACGGCGCGAAGTTAGACCCAAAGGTAAGAGCTGTTCTGCGGAAGCACGTTGAGGAAAGAGATAAGGAACGAACGGAAGCTGAGGCCTACGGACTCTGGGTTCAAGGAGTTTGTGGTGTTCTACTAGTGATTGGACTGGGCCTTCACTTAATGGAAGTAGGCTTAATTGGATTAAGTCTACTTGTTCTAGTTACCACAATGACGGGCATCAACGAGGAACATCAAATCGGTCCCGCCTTCGAAGAGTCGCTGCCTTTTGTTTCTTTGCTCTGCATATTTTTCGTAGTAGTGGGCATGATCCACGATCTACACCTTTTCAGCCCGGTAATAGCATGGGTTCTAACTATGCCGATGGACGTTCAGCCAGGAGCCTTTTTCCTAGCAAATGGTGTTCTGTCAGCAATATCCGACAATGTGTTTGTCGCTACTGTCTATATTAATGAAGTTAGAGCTGCTTTCGACGCTGGTGAAATAACTCGAGAGCACTTCGACACTTTAGCTGTGTCAATCAACACCGGTACTAATTTGCCCTCCGTAGCAACTCCAAATGGCCAAGCAGCTTTTCTTTTTTTACTGACCTCGGCACTTGCACCGGTAATCCGACTCGGCTACATCAAAATGGTAATCATGGCTTTTCCCTATACCATCGTCCTGACAATCGTCGGCTTCCTCGCACAATAAAAGTTTTTCATCAAGAGATGCAATTCATGAGACTTCTCCTAATTTTTTGCACGCTCATTTTAAGTGCATGCACCACAACCAGCGTTGCAGTTGGGACAAGCAACAGTTCAACCCTTGAAAGCAAAGAGCAAGTTGCGGATACATCCAAACCAAGAAAAATTTGTAAAAGAGAAAAGCCGACGGGCTCACACCGCACAATCGTGACGTGTAGAACTGTCGAACAGATCGAAAACGAAAAAGAAAGCGCCCGTGCTCTAATGAACCGATCAGGATCAATGGCACCTCCAACAGGTGGCAGACAGTAATAAACAAGTTACTTCAACACATCTGAGAATTCGGATAATTCAGGCTACGGCTCTTAAACCTGATTTTAAGCGTCCTACATTCATGGCGAGCTACGCAAAGCAATTATATAAAGTGTAGCTCTGATTTTTGTGCAAAACGCTAATCTCAACCGAAGGTGAACCAACCTTTAAAAGAACAATATTCGGAATCTTAATCTGCAACTATGTTCTCAGAATAGAAGCTCAATAAGGGAGTTTATGACGGAGCGGTACTCCCGGTGTTTCTAACCATTATAAATTTTTTGCAAGGAATTCATCGACCTTACGATATAGTTCCAGCCGATTATCCTCCTTTCGAAAACCATGACCCTCATTAGCCTTGACGAACCATTCAAAGGGTTTTTTAGCCTTCTTCAACTCCCTCCGAAGCCGGTCAGCATGTTTCATAACCACTCTAGGGTCTTGCCTACCGTGAACGATCATAAGCGGATCATCTATCTTATCCACATGGGCAAGTGGCGAAATGGCATCCATCCACTCCTTATTTTCAGGATCACCGATTTGGATTTTCATGACCTCTCGCAAGGGCTCCCAATGCTTTGGCATGGAGCTAAACAGAAGAGCCACGTCTGTCACCCCAACGTAGTTAATACCACACCGATAGAGTTCGGGCGTAAATGTAAGCCCTGCCATGGTAGCGTAACCGCCATAACTACCGCCATAAATACAAATACGCTCCGGGTCCGCAATTCCTTCATCGATCAGATATTTAACGGCGTCACTGATATCGTTCTGCATGTCTTTGCCCCATTGGCCATATCCTGCCTGTTGGAATTGTCTACCATAGCCACCGGAGCCGCGAAAGTTTACCTGCACAACAGCATAACCTCGATTAGCAAAAAATTGATGCTCGGCGTTGTATCCCCAGAAATCACGCACACCAAATGGACCGCCATGGGGATTCACAATTAGCGGTACCGCCTCGTCCAACTTTCGATCTTTTGGCAACGTCAGATAGCCAGGGATTTCTAAACCATCTCGTGCGGTAAAGGAAATGGGTTCCATTCGAGACATTTGCTCGGGATCGATCCATTGCCGAGGCGCGAGCAAAAAACGGGCGGCACCAGTTTCACGGTCATAAAGATAATAACTACCGGGGTCACGATCGCTACTAACCAACAAGACATTTAGTTTTTCATCATCTGTGTTACTAACTATGTCCACTGTCATACCAGGAAAAGCTGCCTGCAGGCTTTCATAGATTTCAGCTTCAGTCTTATCAAAGAAATGCCATTGGGGATAATCATCAAAATAGGTCACTCCTAACAGTTTGCGCTGAGCACGCGACATAATCAGACCAAAAACATCGACCTTGTCATGCTCGAACAACATATCCCCAAGTTCATTTGTCTCAGGGTTGAACCTGTAAATGGCACTTCGATCACGGCCGATGTTAGACGCTACATACATCATCTTATTGTCGAAATCGAAAGCCAGGGGAGTAATGCCCTCGTCCAGATAACCGCCTTCCCAAAGAGCACGAAACTCTTCATCTTCCTTTGACCTATAGAGCAGTTTTGCTTCAAGTCCTTTGACCACCATGGCAACCCTAGGCACACCCTGATGGTCAACAAGCCAACCGTTGACGTCATTGATTTTTTCAGTGAGAGGCTCTGTTTGTCCGTTGTGCACGTTTAACTTGTAAAGGCCAAAATAAGCCACTTTCCGCTTGTTCCACTGAACAATAATATGGTCGGGATCGTCAGGCAGAAGCGACACGATAGTCGCAAATTTTAGTCCGTCACGCTTAAACTCGGGCTCGATCAGTGGCTTAAACTTTGGTTTTTTAGTGGTCCTGTTGACCGAATAAAGACCGAAATCTTCCCGACCATCATCATCCATGGTAAAAACTATGACATCGTCACTAACCCAGCTGTAACCCAGGATGTCTTGGTCAGAAATTCCAGTGAGCTGTTTTGGATTCTTCAGGCCGTCTGTTTCCATCACCACTAAATTCCGATGCCCATGAATAGGCGCGAGAGTCGCCATATATTTTCCGCTAGGAGATAGCTGAAGTGCCGAGTACTCTGAATTCCGGAAAAAATCTTCTACAGGTATTTCATCAGCCATTACCGCGGCCGCCATTATTAACTGACCGGTAAATAGACATATCATCAGAGCTCTGAGCATCTTTACTTTCTCTAGAAGAAGGAGGCGCCAATTCTAGGCCTTCAAGATACCGATTCAAAGCGAAAACCAACGAACGCCATAAGTATCTAACTTAAAGATATGCGAGGGATGTGGTTTGTTTTCTGATTTCAGAACCCGCTGCCCCACCGAAGACTAACAACAGAGTCAGGTATTTGAGCAGCATCCTACCTCTTTCAGGTAAACGTAAGATAAAGCATGATTTGAAAAATAATTAACGATGTAGCCCAAAGACGAATGTCGCGCCAGGCTGCGCTGTCCGGAGCTTCTTTATATATCAACCCCTTAGGAATCGACCATACCAAAGCGGCCAAAAATATGAATCCAACGATACTAACAAAGTTCGCCCAAGACGTAGGTAATTCCATTACGTGATCTTCTTTCTCTGCCACCAAGGTATGTATGTGAGCTTCTCAAAATTAATGTCAACATCATGCGTTGTAAAGCCGCTGACTATCCAAAGCGCTACTAGAGAATAAACGAAACTGCTGAATGCTACATAAAGCATATTCATATCCAGCACTAACAATAGTATTGCCACTATCACACCAGAAATCAGTGTCCAGAGACCTCCGGCGGCCGTTGCGCGTCGTGTAAACGCACCCAATAATAAAAGTGCCAGCATGGGCCCTTGAAAAAGCGACAGCAAGGTTTGAATGAACTGATAGATTCCACCCATCGTCGAAATGATCGGTGCAGTGGACATAGCGAGCAGTAGCAACGCTACCGTGAGGTAACGGCCGATCAAAAGATCTTTTTTAGGATCAGCATTTCTGATCAAGACGTGTCTGATATCCCGCGTAATCAGAAGAGAGGTTGAATTTATACTTGAATCAATAGTCGACTGTAGGGCGGCAATAATAGCAATGAACATAAGACCTGATATCCCCGGAGGTAAGACCTCCTTTATCACCCAAGCCATTGCCTGATCCGGATACTCGATTTCCGCGAGCATGACCAACGCCAACAACCCAGGAAATACAATTAACAACGGAACACAAGTTTTCGCTAACGCTGCCAACATCATACCTGCGCTCGCATCCCATTGACTGCGTGCTCCAAGGGTACGCTGCAATATAGCTTGGCCTGCACACCAATATGCCGGTGAAAGAACTATACCTAATCCTAGAATGACGCCAGGCCACGGAAAAGTTTCATGATCTGCCGGTAAATACGCATGGAGATGCTCCGGATTTTCTTTCTTTAAGGCTTCCGCAAAACTCTCTAGGCCGCCAGCTCCAGATAGGCCCAACCCAACGATAACTATACCTCCGACAAACATAACCACTACCTGGAGTGAGTCAGTGAAAGCTACCGCTGCCAAACCGCCCACGACCGAATAAGCGCCAACAATCGTGCCCGTAACAAATATACCCAACCATGTGGGCCAACCCAGATATGTTTGTAAAGTAATAGCGATAGCCCAAAGCGCTACAGCGATTGCGAAGACCGAGACTATGCTGGTTATCGTCGCAGCCGTGACTCTTACCGCTTGACTGTAGCGCATTCCCAGGTATTCGGGGATCGAATACACTCCTGCCTTCCAGTAAAGAGGAATGAACACTAAGGAGGCAATGATCATCGCTGGTATAGCACCAATCCACTCGAAATTGGCTTGTGCTACACCGACCATATAAGCATTGCCAGAAGCGCCAATATAACTATCGGCTCCGATATTAGTTCCGATAATTGAGAGACCGACTACCCAGAACGCGAGACTTCGTCCTGCCAAAAAGAAATCACGATCTGTTTTTACTCGGCCACTGAGCCTCACACCGACATAGATAATAATCGCTAGGTACGCGACCACCATCAGTAAATCTAATGGATGCAAAATTACCCTCTTTGTCTGGGAGCCAGTCCCAATCTGCTCTTTTTAGACGCCGGAACGAGAGGAGGAGTTACTGCTCCAAACCTCGCAAGAGGATGATACCCATCAAAAAAAGTGCAGTATCACCCTCTGAACAAAGCCAGTTGTATGGTCTCGACGAAGATCTCAATAACGGTCGATCAAGAACCGCTTAAACTAACAAACCACTAGTTAGAGACTCGCGCGGGAAGCCTGCTTCGATCTTAGGTGTGACCGTAGGAAAGCATGGCTTCTGCAACCTTGATAAATCCCGCAATATTTGCCCCAGCAAGATAATCAACTCGATCATCTTGCTGACCATACTGGACGCAACTATCATGTATACCCTTCATGATTCCCTTCAAACGTTGATCTAATTCTTCCTCATCCCAAGCAATGCGCGCGCTATTTTGACTCATTTCTAGACCAGATACTGCAACACCACCCGCATTCGCCGCCTTACTGGGCGCATAGAGAATGCCTGCATTCTGGAAGACTCCTATACCCGCCAAATCAGTCGGCATGTTGGCACCTTCGGCGATACCCATGCATCCGTTGTCTACTAACGTTTTAGCTTCATCGCCATTAATCTCATTCTGGGTCGCACATGGCAACGCAATGTCACACTTTACTCCCCAAGGTCTTCCTTCATGGAATGTAGCTGACTTATATTTATCCGCATACTCGCTTATTCTTCCACGACGTACATTTTTCAAGTCCAAAACAAAATCTAGCTTTTCTTGGTCTATCCCGTCTGGGTCGTGGATAAAGCCTGATGAGTCTGACAATGTAACAGCTTTGCCTCCCAAATCGTTTACTTTTTGAACAGCGTAGCTTGCTACGTTACCGGAGCCTGAGACAACAACCGTTTTGTCCTTAAATCCATCGCTTACGTGCTCTAACATGTTCTGCATGAAGTAGACCGTTCCATAGCCGGTCGCTTCTGTCCTAATTTTGCTTCCACCAAAAGCCATGCCTTTACCAGTTAGGACACCTACGAAGCGATTTTCTATTCGTTTGTACTGCCCAAACAAAAAACCAATTTCCCTTGCTCCGACCCCAATATCACCAGCAGGAATATCGGTATCTTCACCAATATGTCGATAAAGTTCAGTCATGAAAGACTGGCAAAAACGCATAACCTCATTGTCCGACTTTCCTTTTGGATTGAAATCAGACCCACCTTTTCCTCCTCCCATAGGCAGACCTGTAAGGCTGTTCTTAAAAGTCTGTTCAAATCCAAGAAATTTTAAAACGCTAAGATTTACGGACGGATGGAATCGGAGGCCGCCCTTGTAGGGGCCAATGGAGCTGTTGAACTGGACCCTGTAGCCGCGTTGGTTGCGAATATTGCCTTCATCATCTGTCCAAGGAACACGAAACATAACCACACGATCAGGTTCTGCCATACGCTCAAGTATCTGCATTTCATGATAAATCGGCTTATCGGCAATATAGGGGAATATACTTTCCGCGACTTCAGATACCGCCTGAATGAATTCAGGTTCGTTCTGGTTGCGTTTTTCAACCCCGTTCAAAAAACGTTGAAGATACTTATCTGTTGCGCCCGTAATATTTTTGCTCATTATTCTTACCTCTCATAGGTTTACCTACACTGTACAGGTCTAGTACGAATCTTCCAACAAAGTTTTCAAATACGTTCAGGCCTAGGGGCAAAACATTTGTATTCTGTTGACCTAATCCAGTGTATTGATTTCAGTTCTAACGTAAATGCTCAGGTGCATAAATGTATAATAGATACTTCCGGCTTCCGCTAGAGAGCAAGAAAGAACTAAATATCCTGAAAAAGAAACCATGCTTCAATCTCACGGGCGATCTATAAATAAAGGGGAACCTAATGTCCGACTCCATTAATGCTACCGATGGTCCGGTCGCTGTTACAGGCAGCGCAGGCTACATCGGCTCGCATATAGTCAACGTGTTAATAGAAAAAGGCTATGAAGTCCGTGCTTGTGTCCGCGATGCGAGCAACATCGGAAATACAGCGCACTTGCACGCGATGAATCTTTCTGGGCCCGGCAAAGTTTCTCTCCACAGCTGTGACATGACCAAACCCGGTGTTTACGACGATGTATTCAGAGATTGCACAGCGGTGTTTCATGCTGCAGCAGAGATGGGTAACCTCCAAGGATCAACTCCGCAAAAAGTATATGACGGCGGACTTTTAGCGACGCGCATGCTTATGACATCAATTCGCCAGGCTCCATCAGTCCGGCGGCTCATTTATACCAGTTCATTCGCGGCCGTAGGGCACCCCTGCGAGGAAGGTTATCAATACACCGAAGACTCGTGGGCGGATATGAATCAAGAGATGCGACGCGAAGGATCGGAATGGAATATGGAAACAGTCGCACGTAATCGCGAAGTAGCCTACGCAATGACCAAAGTTCAATCAGAACGTTTTGTCTACGAGGAAGCAGATGCGCTGAACATTGCCGCTTTCGGCGTCTGTCCCTGCCACGTAATTGGACCTCTTTTATCTAAGAGTCACTTTCGACCGTGGGCTTGGCAGACCCGCATCGGCGACATGCTGTCGGGTTATGGTCATCCCAGAATGTTCTGGAACATAGTTGATGTACGCGACGTAGCTCGCGCCCAAGTCCTAATCGCTGAGCATCCCAACAATAGTAACGGCCAGCGCTACAATCTTGTTGCGCTAGACGAATCCGGACTGATCCCTCAACAGGATCTTCAGGCTCATCTAAGAAGGCTCTTTCCTAACAAAGGTATCGCCGGAAATTTTCGTGAAGGCAGGACTTACAGATCGCCTGTAGCGACCCTCGAAAAAGTGAAGACTCAGTTAAATCTTGAGCCTTTCACAATCGAGCAGACTATTGCCGATAATGCATATTCCCTACTCAGCTGGGGCCTTGCTGAATTACGTGATGGTGAGGACAATTGGCAGCGTGAAGGTTATGAGTTAGGGATTCCTTCAGCCTGGAATCCTCATGTCTATCCCGCAATTGATCCGGCTCTTCGAGCCAAACTGGAAGCTGATGGCAAAGCGTAATAAAGCGTCACACCCGAAAGAATACCGCAACTGACAGCAGCCAACAGGATCTACCGAGTTTTCAAAAGAGAACACCGAGTGAGTAAAAGTCTAAAAAACCATGCAAATCTGAACGCGTTTCTAGCTACACCACGTCTGGCTATGCTGCTCTACAACGGCTCTGGATCGGCACCGACGGGAGTCCCAGTCTGGTTTGACTGGGACAACCAAGTTGTCAGAATGTTCGCCGGACGCAATAGCCCTAAAGTTACCCATCTAAGAGAAGATCCTAACATTTCAGTACTAGTTACTAATCTAATCGGAGAAGCCGAAGGCTGGGTTGCTTTCGATGGCAGCGTAACACTGGGGGAGTACACAACTGAGGAATGGACAACCTTGATCGATCGAATGGCGCCACGTTACTGGGATTTGTCTGATCAGTATCATGCTAAAACCATCGAACAATGGCGCGAGATGCCAAAGGCCTTTATCTCTCTGAAACTCCGACCCACAAAAATACGATCCGGTGCATGACAGGATAGATCGAAATCTGAAAACTAAACGAGAGACATTCTTTAAGAGGTCTTAACCGACGGCTTGCGCAGAAACATCGACTCGTTGTATTTTCGAAGGTCGCTCGAAAATGATCGACCGTCATCTACAGGGACAACGGGACTTATTCACTGAAGGGACAAGACAACCATGAGCACCCATGATTTCGACGCTCTAATTATCGGTTCAGGATTCGGAGGGCTCTATGCCCTACACCACTTACGTGACAAACTAAATTTAAAGGTTCGTGCCTATGATGCCGCGGCCGGCGTAGGGGGAACATGGTGGTACAACCGATACCCTGGCGCGCGGGTTGATGCACCCAGCAGTCCTTTCTATGCGTACACATTCTCTCAGGAACTGGTCAATGACTGGGCGTGGACAGAAACCCAAACATCGCAGAAATCCGTACTAGCCTACCTTGAACACTTTGCGGACCGTTTTAATTTAAGGAAGGACATTCATTTCAACACCTGGGTAACTGACGCAAGCTTTGAGGAAGATACCCAAACCTGGGAGATAAAAACTGACCAGGGAGAATCGGTCAAAGCTCAATTTCTCATCTGTGCCGTTGGCGCGCTCTTCGTCGAAAACAGACCCGATTATCCCGGCATCAATGACTTTGCTGGCGAGTGCCACCACACAGGTCGATGGCCACACGAGCCCGTAAGTTTCAGAGGCAAGCGCGTTGCAGTGGTCGGCACTGGTTCCTCGGGTATTCAGTCTATACCAGAGATAGCAAAAACCGCCGAGCATCTAACCGTCTTTCAGCGGACGCCCCAGTATTCCCTGCCGGCCCGCAATCGGCCCCTAAGCGAAGAAGAAATCAATCAATATCGAACGGAGTGGCAACAGCTTCGTAATTCAATGCGGCGTCGAGGGGGCTGGCCCTTCAAGACAAATCGTCGTCGAGCGGACGAATACACCGCCGAGCAGCGACATGCTATCTATGAAGAACTCTGGAAGGAAGGAGGCATTCATCTTTCTATCAACAGCTTCGTTGGTGTCCTCAGTGATGAGACGCTTAACGAGGAAGTATCTGAATTTGTCCGGGGCAAGATCCGCGAGATTGTTAACGATCCGATTAAAGCTAGTAAGTTGCTGCCAGATTACCACTTCGGAACCAAGCGGTTGATTCTCGATAACGGTTATTTTGAAACCTATAACCGCGATAACGTGACACTCGTCGATCTGCGCAGAGATCCGATCAAACACTTTACGCCATCGGGAATCCGCACGCGGGAAACCGAACATGAGATCGATATGCTGGTGTTGGCCACCGGTTTTGATGCAGTAAGCGGCTCAATGCTCAATCTCAATCCAATAGGTCGCGATGGCGTGCGTTTGAAACAGAAATGGGATGACCGATTTGACAATTATCTTGGGACAGCTATCGCTGGCTTCCCAAATATGTTTATGATTCATGGCCCGGGCGCGCCAGGCGTCTTCTTTACCATGCCCCTTGGCGCTGAACTCACGACTGAGTTTATTGCTGACTGCATCACCTATGTCCGCGAACACGGACTCGGTTCAGTCGAAGCAACCACCGAGGCAGAGTCTAACTGGAATAATGAAATCAACAGTATAGCCAATCGCACTCTCTATCCACGAACCGATTCTTGGTATATGGGCGCTAACATCCCGGGCAAGCCCAAACAGTTCCTGGGACATTTACGAGGTTCCCAATATTTTGATCGACTAACTGAAGTCGCGAGTGGAGACTACGAAGGTTTCGTCTTTGAGCGTGCACTATCATGAAACTTGTTAGCGACGAAATACTGATCGATACAGATCAACCAATTTCCACTAATCAACCTTGCTATCCTGTCTTCGACTCATTCGATTTCTGGAATCCCTCCTCATGGACTGACGGCCACCCTTTCGAGCTTTACCGAGAGATGCGAGAGCATGCCCCAGTTATGTGGTCCAGGCCACCCAAAGGGATGTCCGGCTTCTGGTCAGTCACTCGCTACAATGACATCAAAGAGGTGGAGCTCGCTCACCGTGTCTTCTCCTCTCAGCGCGGCAGCATCAACATGATGGTCGGCGACCGAAAGCTTTGGAAACCGGAGAAGCTAGCCCCTGCAGCGTTTAACTCCCTAATTAATCTCGACGCGCCTGCGCACATGGAGATGCGCATGCAACAGAGTGAATTCTTTTTCCCAGCCTACATTGAAACTCTACGCGACAAGGTAGAAGCTAGGATCGATGCTATGCTGGATGAGCTCGAACGCCAAGGGCCTGTAGTCGACTTCGCTAAATTGTTTTCCGAGGAACTACCGCTTTTTACATTGTGTGAAATGCTTGGGATTGACGAAGAAGATCGGCCTCGAATAAAGCTATGGATGCATCATCTTGAACTTGCCGGCCAGTTTCTGGCAAACCCATGGCAAACATTCCTCAGCGAACCAATGTTTCCTTTCCGCTTTAATAAAGTCGTGCAAGAAATGTTCGCCTTTGGCGAAAGGATCATGAAGGACCGAAGAGCTAATCCAAGAGACGACTTACTGACCGTTATAGCCCAGTCCAAACTGGAAGGGGAACTTTTACCGCAAGAATACCTCGATGGTTCCTGGCTGCTCATAATATTTGCGGGCAACGATACCTCGCGTAACTCCCTGTCGGGAACGATCCGATTGATGACCGAATTCCCAAATCAGCGAACCTTAGTCTTAGATGATCCTTCCCTAATTCCGCAGATGTCGGAGGAAGCGCTGCGAATGGTATCGCCAGTAATTCATATGAGACGCACAGCAGTCGAGGACACCGAAATCAATGGCCAGCCTATCGCCAAAGATGAAAAAGTCGTGCTTTGGTATGGTGCCGCTAACCGAGACCCAGATATTTTCCCAGATCCTGACACCTTCAATTTGCACAGGGATAACGTTGAAAAACACCTGGCTTTTGGTCACGGGGTGCACAAGTGCCTTGGATCACGGATTGCCAAGATGCAGCTAAGACTTGCTTTCGAGCAAATCTTCAAACGCTTCCCTAATATCTATTGGACGGGTAAACAAAAAATCGCGCCAAATTCTCTGGTCCATGCGATCTCAAGCCTAAAAGTAAATCTCTACGGCCCTGATGCTCGAAGGCCCACTAGGATCGCCGCGAATAAATGAGCTAGAGGCAATAACTGCTATCAGCGGGTGCTCGGCAATAACCAACTCAGTTTCCCGGACAGTTTTGACGCTGCAAACCTAAATACCGTTAAGCCAGCATTTCAGATTCAACTGAACCGGATAATTTTAAAATATTGACTATTGCCACACAGCGTCGAAATAATAGTAAGGAATATAAGGTTTATAGCTCGACGTCTAAGTTTACTCCCCCGCAGGCCTTGCAGCCGTTGGATGCCGACGTTAAAGTTTTTAATTAGAGACCAATTCTTGAACAGAAGAACTGGTTGCTGACCCTAATTTTTGGAGAGGAAAATTACGTTGGATACTTTTCGTCAAGAAGTCCGTGATTTCATCGACACGCACTGTCCGCAAAGCATGCGTAATCGCGTGGTGAATATTGAGAACTCCCACGAGGTGTACGACACAGATGACGCTCGCCTGTGGTTGCACGCTGCTGCTGAGAGGGGCTGGACAGCGCCAACTTGGCCAAAAGAATTTGGTGGTGGCGGCTTAACCTACGAGGAAGGACAAATCTTCCAGCAAGAAATGGCAAATCTCAAGGCTCTCCCACCCTCTGCCGGTATGGGTCTGGCTATGATTGGGCCCACCCTTCTAGAATATGGCTCCGAGGAGCAGAAACAGCGTCACCTACCGAAAATTATTAGTGGGGAAGTGCGATGGTGTCAGGGCTACAGCGAACCGGGGTCCGGCTCCGATCTGGCCAGCCTTCAAACCAAAGCAGTACTGGAGGGGGATCACTTCGTTATCAACGGTCAAAAAATATGGACGTCCGGTGCCCAATATGCCGACTGGATGTTCGCTCTGGTTCGCACCAACCCTGATGCAGCGAAACACGACGGTATAAGTTTCGTGTTGCTCGAAATGGACCAGCCCGGCGTTACCGTCAAACCTATCAGACTGATTTCCGGGAATTCACCATTCTGTGAGACTTTTCTCGATAACGCTGTGGCTCGGCGCGACGATCTTGTAGGTGAACTAAACAAAGGCTGGACGGTTGGCAAGCGGCTGCTCCAATACGAGCGATCAGCAAGTTCAGTCAGGACAAAGAAAAAATCCAAAACAAGCAACCCCTATGCCAGCATAGTTCGTAATTACTCAGGCGAAGAGCAAGGGCGTCTAAGCGACCCGAATGCTCGTGACAGGATCACCCAACAAACTATGTTGGAAAAATCGCTCCAATTGACAGTGCAACGCGTGGCAGCCGAATCTCAGTCTGGCAAAGCACCTGGTGCCACCACCTCCATTTTCAAGTTGGTTGGCTCAACAGTTGCCAAAGAGAGCGCGTCGCTCAAGTCTGATCTGCGGGGTACTCAAGGTTTCGGTTGGGAAGGTGATTCGTTCACGACCGAGGAACTTGAAGCAACCGAGGGCTGGTTACGTGATCGCGCCGTAACCATCTATGGCGGCACCAACGAAGTGCAGATGAATATTATTTCTAAGCGTGTACTCGGCTTACCTGACTGAAGACACGACAGTAAGAGACAACTAGGTTGTTTCTTGAAGTCGATGACGGGACTCTCCTTCATTATGAAACAGACGGAGATCCCGGAAGACCGGCCCTGCTCTTGTGGCATGGGGCTCGCTGCACTCTGAGGCAGTGGGATTATGTCACTCCTCGACTGACCGATAGGTTTTTTTTAGTGAAATTTGATATTCGGGGCGCCGGCTACAGCCGCGCCTCTTCAAGCACCGACTATAACTTTACAACTTATGCCACGGACGCCTGCCGCCTTCTTGAAAGCCTGGGTATCGACAAATGTCACATATGGTCCATGGCCTGGGGCTCTCGAGCTGCGCTGGCTTTCTGTGCCTTCGAACAAGAGCGAGTAATTAGCGCTGCTTTGTTTGATCTAAATATTGGCGAGGCAGATATTAAGGCGCAGCAAGCGGGATACCGAGAGGCTATGCGACGCCTATCTGAAGAAGGTTTTACGCCGCCAACCCTGCCAAACGGATGGAACCATCACATTGACAAAACATCTCTGGACCTTAGCCTCACTGCCGCGACAAAGTCAGACCTCTCTTCACTTGCGCCACTTATTACGAGACCAGTGCTAATTGCAACGGGTGACCATGACCCCAACCTGCGATCAAGTAGGGAGGCGGCCAAACTGATACGTGGCGCTAAGATGGTAGAACTACGAAACATTGGCCATGGCAGCGTCTTGATGCATCCTGATCTTTGCATTCAAGTGTTTAAGGAATTCGCAAAACAACACATCTGACGAGAGCGAAACAAAACGAGCCCAGCTATACATAAGGCTGAATCCAAATCCAACCATTGGTTCCAGTATGACAATTAAAGGTAACTTCACTATCTTTGTACCAATACCTCCGCAGGCGGACAATCAAGGTAGGTTTATATTGTTAACCGGCATACCAGTCAAAATCAGTCTTACGCTACTCGTGTTAACCCTGCCCTTCCGATTTGCTTACGCTGAAGAGTCCATGGCCAGCTATACGACCTGCGGTGTCTATCATCGTATGATGGTAGGCGCTATGCGCAGTGACTCCCATCTGGAAGCGCTTGCCGAAGCACATCAAAAGAAAATGAATTATTACATCACGCTCGCAAAGCGAGCGGGCCGTGAGGAATATGGCGATAAGCTAGGAGAAGAGCTGTTCAATGACGAGTGGGCTTTTGTCCAGGCAGAGATGACTGACCGCATTAATCGCAACTATGTCAACATATCCAGACTGAAATATCGCTACCAGGAAAGATGCCAACCATCTGAGTAAATAAACAGCTTAATTCAATTTACGCGTTAGCCTCACGGATCCGATAGTGCTCTCTACGAGCTGTAACCCATAAACGTAGTCCGACACAAAACCCCGTTAGAAACAGACCGAAGGTCAATGCACTCCAATAACCATAGACTCCAAGTGGCCGAATACCGAACATTAGGCCTTCAGCTAGGACATAGCCTAAAGGTAAAGAGACAAACCAGTAACTGAACAAGGACATCACCATAGGTACGAAGGTATCTTTGAATCCTCTAAGTGCCCCGTTAAATGCCGCCAGCAAATCATCAAATATTTGATAAAACGCTACGAATAACATTAACGTGGTAGCGATCTTCAGTACTGCCTCATCTATGGTGTACAGGGATACGAGCGAATGGCGGAAGAAAATTAGCATTAGGGTGACAAGCACTGCATAGACAAGAATAACAACCATCGATGTTTGCAATGTTCGACGTATAGCCAGCTCATCCAGTGCGCCAATCGCAAAGCCAACCCGGATGGTTATCGCATTACCCATCGCCATCGGTATGACATAGGTCATCCAATTCAGATTTCCGGCTATGCTGTGCGCCGCGAGCTCGTTCACACCGATCCGAGCGATAAGGAATCCCAGCAGTGAAAAAATCATCATTCCAACGAAAGAAGATGCACCGATCGGCAAACCAACTACCAATATCTCCTTCAAAACACGAAAGTTAGGCAAACTAAATCTAATCCAAAATCCAGTCCGCTTAAAAAAATCCATACGCGTGATAAATACTATGGCGAAGAATTCAAACCAGAAGACAACGGCCGTTGCGACGCCACACCCAACACCCCCTAACTCCGGGGCGCCAAACTTCCCGTATATGAACATATAGTTAACTGGAATATTCACCAGCAATGCGGCACCCGCTATTAACATCGGAGGTTTAGTGTGGCCAAGGCCCTCAGCTGTAAAACGAAGCGTGATATAGAGCATCGCGGGTATCAGTCCCGCTGCACAAGCATAAAGGTAGCCCAATGCGATCTGGGTAACAGCAGGCTCCACATCAAGCCAATGGTAAAATGGTTTAGACAACAACATAATCGAAGTCATTGCGACTCCGCAGGCTAATGCGATCCAAAGTCCCTGCCTAACTTTTTCACCAATTTGATTGACTTTATGGGCACCCCGCAACTGAGCCACGATGGGCGTTAACGCCATGGTCAGTCCCGACATGAACATAAAAACAGGCCACAGCACATTGCCGCCCAAAGCGACGCCTGCGAGTGCCTGAGCGCTGTAACGTCCTGCCATCACAGTGTCCACAAAACCCATGCCCATGATGAACAGTTGGGTAACCACCATAGGAATACCCAATCGCATGATCTCGCTTATCTCTAATCTAAACCAGGACTGCTTTAGCATGCCGCGCAGATTAGTGGCTTTTGGGCAACTCAACAAGCAGAGCATCTTTGTAACTGCAGCTCCGCATTTCAAAATGCTTTTAGTTAGCGAATCTAATCGAGCCCTTTCCTGATCGCTTAATGGTGCTATTACTTGGAGACGCTGCTGACACCATGTCATCTGTTGGCGTTCAGGGTGTTGATATCGCTATAAGGGACAGAATCGTCGCAGCGAATTCCTTGTCTTTGCGTAAAAAAACATACGTTCAGCAACTTTCAGATTGATGATGCTTTACAGGCTTTAGAAGCGGAAAGACCGCAATAGGTTATACCAATTCAGCGTTTGCAATCACAATCACCAAGTTTCTGATAGTCACCGCGCTGTAGACGGGAGCCTGCCCGCGCTGCCGCTAAATTTGCAACAGCACATGTAAGCGATCATCTTCGGGCAGAGAAGTCACAATGGACATCTAATTAGACTGACTCGGAAATAGCATCCATAGCCAAAAATGTATCAACAAAAAGAGGCATGTCAGCCGGTTCCGGATGGCTTGAAAATTTAACAATCACAGTACCCGTTGTCATATTCATGTGAATACTTTGTCCGTGTATACCTATACAATGGATAATTCCTCGATCAGCATCAGCCACCCAAAACTGGCTTCGATAATGTCCACCTTCAAACATCCCACCGTAATCACTGGCCGCAAATAAATCGACAGACCGTCTCTCAGCATATCGGATGTCATCTATCCATTCACTCGGGACTATCTGATGGCCAGCAATCGAGCCGTTCCCGACAATCATTTGTCCGAAGCGCGCCAAATCTCTCGTACAAGCGTTCATGCCCGCTCCCACATACGGAAACCCGACGCGGTCAACGACTATACAAGCATCTTGTTCTGGACCCAGCTTCGACCAAATACGGGATTGCAACAATTTGGGTAATGGTGTGTCAGTGGCTCGTTCAAGCACCATTGCCAATACATTTGTAAGAATTGTCCTGTAATGGTATTTCTCACCTTCCTTTTGTTCAGTTCGCTGTCGAGAAAGTGCATATTCAAAAAGGGTCGCAGGTGCATCAGGCTTAACCAGCGCTGGACGCCAGCCCACAACCGAAGCTTCCATCCAAAAATCCGCATTCAAGTCAGAGTAATCCTCACCAAATTCAACAGCTGCCGTCATGTCAAGTGCTGTTCTAATCGTAGTGTCTTGAAAAGCACTCTCTGCCAGTTCTGGCACATAGTCTCGAACAAGACCGTCTACTTGGATAGAACCTTCTGCTGCAACAATACCAATGAGGGCGCCGATAAAGGACTTGCTCACAGAATTCATCAGATGGTGACTCTCCGGCCCCATCTGATTCAAGTAAATTTCAGTCAAGATAGCTCCGTCTTTTACCACCAAAAACGAGTCCGTAAACGTATCATCCAGCATCTGTTCAACCGTTCGCGTCCCACCATCGACGCCCGCGTAAGTGAGTCCAGACAAATCCCGAGTCGCTTCATTAAATCGGTAAGTAGGACCTTCACCTCTAGTTATTCGCACTGTTGGAAACAGGGACTGGATCTGCTGAAAACTATCCCGGTTATATGGCGGGTAGCCCCAGTTTTCTTGCGAAAAGCTGATGTTTGTCATAATTCTTTTTCTCCGATATGTCGCAAATTCAATGTGTGATCACAGCTCGATGTGCAACCCAGTGACTAATTTGTTCATCTAGCAAAGCCAGCAGCATGGCGCCATTACTCAATAGCATTTCATGAATATCCCTCAAGTTGAAAGCACTACCAAGCGTCTATTCACCCATTTTTCTGTCTTCTAAAAAATATAGTTACCAGCAGAATTCTTCTCATCCACGATGCGCCTTCGATAGCTTAAAACCCTAAGCTAGCATAGAAGCTATAGATAACACGACTACTGGAAGGACGCCTGAGGACTTATCAATAAACATTGGGCACAAGCGGTTCTATTCAACATTGAGTACGATACAACAGTACAGCAATTTTATGGTGCTCAAGATTACTGGGGTAAAAGCCAGCAGCCATCCTTCACTTACTTCATACAACGCTAGAATGTGACGACCGTACTTAACATCGTTAAGACCGGCAGAATCAATCAGGGAGAAACTTGCAAGCACAAAGCCGCGGCAGCATTATAACGACACGCAGATTATTTAAGATAGAACGCATGTAGAAAGTCGTCTGCAAGCGCTTAAGACGCAAAAACCCAAAACATCCATCTATAACAATGAAACGGAGTTCATCATGAGCATACTCTATCCAATGCTAGCCCTTATGGCCCTGACGGGCATCATGACCATGGTGCTGTTTTTTTCAAGGGCGCCGCTGATCGTTAAGTTCTGGGGCAAGGCCGAAGGGGCTCGACACTCTGATGAATTAAGGCCAAATCTACCGGCCCGGCTGCGCTACATAACCGACAATTACAATCATCTGTTCGAGCAACCGACCCTGTTCTATGCTGCTCTCGTGTATATCCATCTCATGAGCCACACCGACGGGTTGCATGTCCAGCTCGCCTGGGCCTATGTCGGCCTAAGAGTAATCCATACCATCATTCATCTGACAAACAATAATGTCTCATGGCGGGCAGTTGTTTTTGGTTTGTCCAGTGCTTGCCTGGTGGTAATGATTGCGAGAGAAGGCCTGGCGTTGCTCTAAATAGTAATCGTCAACCAGCGCCAGGTGTTTTGCTTAACCGTCAGGGTTTGCAACGAGCACGCTCAAACTAAACCAAGCAGAAATCTCTTCTATTTCAGAACGGATAAGTCTTTGCCATGAGATCGAGTTTTTCGCGTCGCACACCGAGCGTACTTTTAACTGACTGCGTACCGAACACTTGGGTCGCATGATTCAGCCTGTCGAAGGCCTGCCAGTCGGGCAGACCCTCGCCATTTGGAGACCCAGTCCTAGCAAAGTTTGTCCAATAGCCTACCATTGTCCGTGAGAGCTCTCGGTCGGCATCATTCCAATCAGTTCCGACCTTGTCCATGGAACCAAAGACAAACGCCAGATCACCAGAGTGATAAGCTCCAGCCGACCTTGGTCCGCCCGGCAGACTTAGAGTGTCACTATCTGACATGTAAAGGTGAAAAGCCGGTGTGTCGTGGGTCATAAAGTAAAGATACGTGTCGGCATCTGCTACGGCCTGATATTCCGCCCAGCGACGCATGCCAAAAGCCATAAACAGATCGGTGGCTATCTCATGTTGAATAGCCCCCGACGATCCCACCTCAGCATATAGCCCCATCAAGGCCTCGCCATCAGAGCCAAACTGGCGCTCCAGTGATTCACTGAGTTCTGCTTCAGTCAGTGAACAATCAAAGGGAAAAAGTTCGTAACCTTCGTTAGCTAGCGACCCAATCATTAGCGGCACTCTTGCCTGACCACCACGCCGATAGGTATCCACATGAGGCTCTTGCAGGATATCTCCATCGATGACGATACGACTCATCGCACCCCACCCTGTTTCAGCTGCTGCGACAAGCAGCGCTTCAGGATCTGCAGCCCGTAGTTCCTCAATATTACCTACAGCCAGCTGCTCAACCAATCGGCTACCACGCTCACGCCCATCTAGGTCGCGAATCGAGTCGGGATTCAGGCATGATGCCGACTGACCGATCGCCTTGTGGAAGAGTCCCGTGGCCCGCTTGGATGCCATCAACGTACAGACACTCTGCGAGCCGGCGGACTGGCCAAAGATGGTTACATTAGAAGGGTCACCACCAAAAGCTAGGATGTTATCCTGGACCCATTGCAATGCCGCGATCTTGTCCATCTCACCATAATTGCCGGCGCTAGAACCCGGCGACTCCTCAGCCAGCCACGGATGTGCAAGGTAACCGAAAGGACCCAGTCGATAGTTGATGGTGACCAGCACCACCCCCTGTCGTGCCAGCTCCGTGCCATCAAAAATACGGGAATGGCCCTGACCGCTAGTATGAGCACCGCCATGAAACCAAACCATAACAGGTCGACTCTCAGCATCCTGTTCACTCCAGATATTTAGGTAGAGGCAATCCTCGCTGACCGAAAAATCTTCACGGCGCCAGACGAAAGCACTGGTATGACGCTCCTGATAGCAGGAAGTGCCGAACACAGTCGCGTCCAATTCACCCTGCCAGCTGTCGGCAGGTTGTGGTGATTGCCACCGGAGCTTGGCTACCGGTGGTGCCGCATAGGGAATCCCTCTAAAGACACGTATAGCGGGATCGTAAGTCGACACATCACCACGGATAACACCGAGGGACGTGATTACTCTGGTCATATCTATCTCTCTTACCATTATCTTTGTTGCTGGTGTTGTAGCATCTGTGTTTAATGCAGAAGACAGGACACCGCAACTTATTAGCAGTCCAACAACAAAGCACCAACCAGCCAGCAACCTGTAACTAAGCAACAATGACAGGATAGTCCACCCCTACCCAATCGCCATAATTTCTTTCTTGATGCTGTGCGCGCTCTTTAACATTTGCATCAAATTACCAACGCCGTTATCTAAAGCTCAGGCAGTTCCTCCTAAAAAAACAAATAGATATAACCAAACAGTTATTCTGCCAAAGGCCTAAGGTCTATCGAGCTGGTTATCAGCTAGACCGTCAAGAGCAAGTGCTCCCTTTCCCATGGAGTCACAACAGAAGAAAATGCTTCAATCTCCCGCCGCCTTATGTCACATAGGACTTTGACAAAACGTTCACCCAATAAATCAACGACCGGCTCGCAGGCTGTGAATAAATCAAGCGACTCACGCAGCGAACGAGGCAGCTTGTGATCGAGATCCCACGCACTATCCTCGACCGCCTTGCGCGGCCGCAGGTCCTCAGTGAGACCAAGATAACCGCACACAAGGCTAGCTGCGATTGCTAGATAAGGGTTGTTATCCGAGCCAGGAATCCGATTTTCAATTCGCGTCGCCGCAGCATCGCCAACCGGAACTCGAAAACCTGTCGTTCTATTGTCTAGACCCCACTCAACATTCGTCGGGCAAGATACCGCACCCTCGAATCGCCTGTACGAATTCACATTCGGTGCCAGCAGCGGCATCACCGCAGGCGTATATTTCTGCAAACCGCCTAGATAAGCGTGAAATAGATCAGTAAACCCACCATCTTGATCAACAAAGACGTTATTGTCGCTTTCAATATCAAGTAAGCTCTGGTGCAGATGCATTGCGCTGCCCGGCGCACCGCCCATGGGCATAGCCATAAAAGTCGCATTGAACCCTGAGGCCTGCGCGGCCTGTCGAACCAGCCGCTTAAAGTAAAACATCTCATCAGCCTTGCTTAGCGCATCACCGTGCATAAAGTTAACTTCAAGCTGACCCTCACCCATTTCTTGAATAGTCCCGGTTATCTCAATGCCATGGAGCTCAGCGTGCTTATGCATAACTTTGATAAATGGAGCATATTCACCCATGGCCTCAACCTGGAAGGATCGAGCGCTTCTGGGAGTACGACCAGAGAGACCTGGGGCAGCCAAAACGGGCTGCAACGGATCAGGGTTCGGTGCAACCAAATAGAACTCAGCCTCCTGGGCGACCACAGGTTTGAACCCAAGCTCTGCAAACTTGCCAATCAGATTCCGTAGGATAGTTCGTGGCGCAATCGACAGCGGCTTTCCCATCAGGGTCCTACAATCGCAAATGCAGCTGGCCGTTGCTTCTGACCAAGGCTGGACGGACAGCGAAGAATAATCGGGTATCATCACCATATCGACATCAGCCACCTGAAATAGATCATCATCATGACACCACTGCCCAATAGAGTCCTGGCCGAAAATTGCTTCAGCGATGCGAATCTCTGAAGCAAGGATCTGCTCAGCAGGCACTAGTTTACCCTTCGCTGCACCATTCATGTCCGGCACAATGCATTCAACCTGGGTGACCTCGTGCTTCTTCAACCAGTCCGCTGCCTCTTTCATTTCTTGCAAGCCTCCGACGCTGTGATCTGACTCTGCCAGTAATGAGGAGAAAATGTAAGCAGAGAATTACCCTACCTAACCCCAAGCGTGTATCCTTAGGTAGATAAAAGCTTGGTTCACTCGGAAGTCAGCATGAGCGAGGAGCACACGGCGTCCTACTACGCCGCTAGCAGGAACGATCTCACCACTTACCCCGCACTAGATGGCGACCACCAGACCGACATCTGCATCATTGGCGGCGGTTTCACCGGCATCGCATGTGCCTTGACCCTGGCAGAACGAGGCAGGGAAGTCACTGTGCTAGAACAAAACCGCATTAGCTGGGGGGCTTCCGGACGAAATGGCGGACAACTCATACACGGCCTCGGCGGGACCCGCTATCTCAGTAATTCACTTAGCCAAGACACGCTCTGGAAACTTCACTACCGGGGCAATGACATCATCCGAGAGCGAGTCGAAAAATATGCTATCGACTGTGACCTGAAATCCGGTTACATCGAAGTCGCACTCAAGAAGAGTCAAATGGATGGTCTGACTGAGGACTACAACCAACACGTCGAGCGTGGTTTATCCCATCACCTACATTTGGTGGACAAAGACGAAGTCACGGAAATGCTCGGCACCGATATATATATTGGAGGGATGACAAACAATCTGAACGGTCACCTACACCCTCTGAACCTGTGTGCCGGCGAAGCTAGGGCAGCCTCCAACCTTGGCGCCAAGATATTCGAGCAGACTGAGGCAACAGGGATTGAGCAAGGTGTAAAAGTAAGAGTGGCCACAAAAAGTGGTACCATTTCTGCTAACCAGGTACTGATTGCCGGCAATGCTTATCATCACCTCGAGGCACGAAAATTGTCCGGATTAGTCTTTCCTGCCGGCAGCTTCATTATCGCGACAGAGCCGCTGTCTGATAACTTAGCCAGAAAAATCAATCGTGACGATGTCGCAGTCTGTGACCTTAACCATGTGCTGGACTATTATAGGCTCTCCGCAGACCAACGGTTACTGTATGGAGGTCGCTGTAACTATTCTGGTCGGGAACCGACAAGCATACAGGACAGCATGCGTCCACGAATGCTTGCCACCTATCCTGAACTGGCTGACGTTGGAATTGACTATGCGTGGGGCGGCAACATCGGTATCGTAGTGAAAAGGGTGCCCCTGTTGGGTCGGGTAACCGACAACGTCTATTATTCCATGGGCTACTCCGGGCACGGCGTGGCACCAACCCATATTGCCGCCGAAGTTATAGCAAATGCAATGGAAGGGAACACCGAAGTCCTAGAGGCCTACGAAAAAATTAAGCACTGGCGGATACCTTTTGGTCAATGGTTCGGCAATCAGATTGTTGCACTGGGAATGCTTTACTTCCGAGCCTTAGATCTGAGCCCACTGTAAACCAAACTGAGCTTCCACGAGACTTAGCGACTTCCACTAAATATCACCCATGAGCCAACCCAACTACTGCATAATCGACCCAGGCTCTTTGCCTCGAAAGCTGAGCAAGGAGCACGGCCGGTACGCAGACATGGGAGCTAGGCTGCTCAAGAGAAGCCTACCCGACTTCAACTACGAAATCTGCAGCCCGGCCAAGGGTGATGCACTGCCCAAGCCCTCTGCTTACGACGGATACCTGATCATGGGCTCTGAACACAGTGTAAACGATCAGCTACCCTGGATCCTCCCACTTATGACTTTTATTATCGAAACGTTCAGGCGGCAGCTACCTTTGGTCGGAATATGCTTTGGTCACCAGGCAATCGCCAAGGCACTCGGAGGGAAAGTAGCAGAATGTGGCTGGATAGTCGGTGTCGAGGCCTATCGTGATCCTGACAGTGGGGACTATCTGAAAAGTATCGTCTACCATCAGGATCAGATTGTTGCGTTACCCTCATGCGCCCAAATCGAATGGACAAGCAAGCGCTGCGTAAATGCGGCATTAAGTTATTCAGCATCACCATGCTGGACAATACAGTCACACCCCGAGTTTTCTCCAAAATTTTCGTGGGACCTATTTGAGAACACTCGCCATGAACCGCTAACTGACGCCCAGTGTGATCAGGCAAAAAAAGAGGTGGAAGGCTTTGAACCAGACCTTCGGCTGGTTGAAGCACGCATAAGAGAAACCTTTCAAATATAAGGAAATCCCGCTAAGTTTTTTAAAGAGAAACGTCTTCTTGCAGAAAAGCTTAATCAGGACGAATCGCTGACTCTTCAACGGCGACAAAACCCCAAGCGATCATCCGTGAATGATTCTCCAATCAAAGAGCGTATTGCCTTTTGTAGTCAGCAAAAATGCCTTCCAGTGCATTGCGCGACAAACCAAACTGATCGAGAGAATATCGATGATCGCCGTGTTTACCCTTCGGATTTTGCGCAAGATAGTCCTCGAAAATTTGACTTGAAGTCTCACTTGAATTCAGATTACAGAAAGCCATAATTTCTCGCATCCTGGCAAGGGGATTCGACACAAGGTCTCGATAGCTTATATCTAAGAAGCGATAATCCAGCTCAGAGTTTGCAGCCCTTTGTTGCATAGTTGAAGACAAACCCAGCTGCCATTGCCGCGTAACATCTTGACCAATCTCTTTTAAATTAACCCTATTGGCGAAAGGTGTTCGAAGATGACAGAACAGGCTCGCCATAGAAGGTATGACCTCACAAGGGTCACGATGTAGCTGTATAAAAAGGGCATCGGGATATGTGCGATTTAGTGCCTCAATTGACAGCATGTGTCCCGGGGCCTTTAGTACCCATCGCTGAGCTCCACCGTTAAACTGTAACCACTGGAGGCAACGTTTATGCATATCGTAAGCAGGCTGCCAGTCACAGGTCTCTAGCCAGGCATTGTAATCCGACACATTATGCACGGCATGGAACTGCATGGTCCGCAGTGACGCGGCCTGCAACGTAATGCACTCATGGGGTCTGAAAGTGCCAAGCTTATGAACGGACTTAAACCCCGGGGAAAGGGCATTAATGAAATTAATCTTCAGTGCCGTAGTCAACTGACGACATCGATCCATAGCTGAATGACCCGGAACAAAGGTAGCCTCCCAGAAGGTCGGTGCTCGCAAATCCCGGTGACAGGCCATAAGCTCGTGCAAAAGCGTCGATCCAGTGCGCGGCAGGCCAAGAATAAAAATTGGCCGCTCGATCTTAATTTTTGATGCCACAGGAAAGCACTTGAAGTAACCCTGCAACCGCAACCGATTGCTAAGCATACGGTGTAGATAAATCTGAGTCGCGATTCTACCAAGCCAGTTCAAATCAGCAGTGTTAGAATAACCCTTCAAGAGGAGATCAAGCGGCTCCAGAAAATCATCATCGCCAAAGTCATCGAGGCGCGTGGTGCGCCTTGCGAGGCTAAGCACTTTTTCAAGTCGAACATTACTCATCTCTAGAGAACCTCGGATTTAAATGCTGATGGAACGAAAGTAATTTTATCCTTAATTTATCTGAAAAATGAGTCAGATCTGCAGGCCCGACTGCTTCACCAGTTGTGTTGTCATGAAAGTCCAATACAACCAACACTCGCGAAAATTTTTTGGGAGACAGCAAAAAAATTGTCCCGTATATTAATTTGGTCCTATGCGAGCTGAGTCTAATCAAATGTCGATTGATCATAATATTCGTCCCGCACAGGAGGAGGATCTCTATTCGCTGCTTCTCCTACTGCCAGAGCTGGCCGCTTTCGATTTGCCGGAAAAAAGGAATCCGGCTGATCTCTGGACTAGCGACTTGTCGTTATTGGAAGAGTGCCTCACCAAACAACCAAACAAGACCTTTGTAGATATCGCAGAAAATAAAGACGGCCAAGTCTTAGGTTTCATAATGGTCACAATGCGTGAGGAATTATTGAGTCATGCTCCCAGCGCGCATCTAGAAACAATCATCGTCGCTCCCGAGTTTCGAGGAACAGGACTGGGCAAGGTTCTGCTCAGGCACGCCGAAGATGCAGCTCAGAATCGAGGAGCGCAATCACTGTCTCTCCATGTGTTCAAAAAAAACAAACGCGCCCATACTCTCTATGAAGCGGAAGGTTTCGACTCGGAATTAATCCGTGCGATCAAATGGTTCGACAAGTAGAGGCTGACCCGCAATGACCCAAGGCTTTTTGCCCCGCGATAGATGTTTGAGTAACAATACGTCTATCGCTCTGCGCGAGACCTCAACTGATAGCTCATTGGAGCTCTGCAGTCGCAATTCATATGCACACCTCTGGTGGGAGAAGTTTTTGCTCAGCGTGTTTGTGATCTAAAAAGCGAGACTGATCTCTAAAGTAACAAATTCCCGAATTAAACCTAACCACTAAACAGAAGAGAGAGTTTTACAATGTCAAATCTTACAGACCTATTCGATCTTACTGGGAAGGTCGCACTTACCACTGGTTCATCAATAGGCATGGGCCGCGCGTTAGCCGAAGGCCTGGCCATAGCCGGCGCTAAGGTCGTTATCTCATCACGTAAGGCTGATATCTGCGAGAACACCGCCAATGAGATCAATGACATGGTAGGCGAAGACCGAGCCATAGCTATCCCTTGTAATGTCGGCTACAAAGAGCAGCTGCAACACTTAGTAGAAGAGACGCACAGTCGACTAGGTCCTATCGATATACTTTTCAACAATGCTGGCGTGAACCCCTTCCATGGCTCTGCAAGTGATATCCCAGATGAAGCTTTCGACAAAATCATGAACACCAATGTGCGCTCAAACCATTGGATCTGTCAGATGGTACTCCCGGATATGATAGCGAAGAAGGACGGAGTCATCGTGATTACCTCGTCAAACGGTGCCTTCATGCCCTCAACGGAACTTGGCACTTACGCCATATCCAAAGCCGCGGATCTTGCTCTAGTTCGAAATCTTGCCGCCGAACACGGCTCTAAAAATATACGCGTTAACGCCCTCTGTCCTGGCGTATTCAAAACGCGATTTGCGCATGTACTATGGAACGATGAAGATGGTTCTGAGCGGTCCGCTGCAGAAATAACGCTTAAGCGATTCGGTGAACCAGAAGAACTGCGTGGAGTGAGTGTCTTCCTCGCCTCTCGGGCGGCTAGCTATATGACCGGCGAAGCCTTGATCGTTGACGGCGGTCGCGTGATGGTTCGCTAAATGAAACGTAACATCTTACTGATCACGACAGACCAAATGCGTTATGACGCCCTCGGCTGCAACGGTGGCGAGATCGCTAGGACTCCAAATATAGACCGTCTTGCTGCCGAAGGTATCAATTTTCGAAGGGCACACAACCAAAATGTCGTCTGCATGCCTGCTCGCGCAACGATTGTCACAGGCCAACATGTCAGTTCACACGGCGTCTGGATGAACGGTGTCTGCATGCCGGAAGATCGGCATACCATCGCACATCACCTCAAGGAACATGGTTACAACACCGCGTTGCTTGGCAAGGCACACTTTGAACCCTGGCTGGGCAGCCCGGATGACTTTTTTGAGAATCGAATGGCCGCGGAGGGTCACACCGGACCTCATAGAGGTTTCGAGCACATGGAGCTCGCGAATCACTTCTTTGAAGGTCACAGCCACTACGATCAATGGATGAATCACAGACCGAAAGACAAGGCGCGCTTTTATCCGATGGTTACTGAGAAAGGCCAAAACACTGCATCAAACGGAGCAACAGGGGCCGTACAAGTTTGGCCCATGGATATTCCACGCGATATTTATCATACGGAATGGGTCGCTGATCGGACGATCAGCTGGCTAGGTCAGCAATCAACGGATACACCCTGGTTTTGTTGGATGAGTTTTCCCGACCCCCACCACCCCTGGGATGTTCCGAGTTCTGAGTTGCATAGGGTTAACTGGCGGGACATTCCCCCACCCCGACTCTTCCCTAAGAACAAACAACAGGCCCATGAGTGGCTAGACATGAAGCCAAAACACTGGCGCGGCTACTACGATGGTACCCTCTGGACGAATCTGGAATCACCGCGTGACTTTATCCCAGCCAGCATGACCACAGACCAGATCCAAGAAATCAACGCCTACACCCATATCGAAAACGAGCTGATAGACGAGGCCTGCGGTCGAGTCCTGGACGAGTTAACAGCTAGCGGTATGCTGAAATACACCGATATAATTTTTACCACTGACCATGGCGAACTTCAGGGTGACTTTGGGCTATTGTTTAAAGGTCCCTATCACGTCGATGCGCTCATGCGGCTACCCTTCATCTGGAGGCCCGCAGCCGTAGCTGAGATAAAGAACGCAGAAGTCAGTGAACCGGTGGGGCATCTCGATCTGGCGAAAACCTTCTGTGAAATAGCTGGTATAGCACCGCCAGACTATTGCGAAGGTGAAGTCCTGCCCACTACGAATGAAGAGGCGCGATCACAAGGACGTGAGTATGTAATAACGGAGTGGGATTCAGAGCATGGTCCGATTGACATGCACCTGAAGTCAATCTATCACCGCGATGGTTGGCTTTGCACTGCCTACGGAGCAAGTCATCTTTACGACGGTAGCGAAGGCGAGCTCTATAATCTCAATGACGATCCGTACCAGCTAATTAACCAATGGAATAACCCAAGTTGCAAAGCCAAACGTGAAGAGTTAACGGTACAACTGCGGTTAGCAAGACCTCCAAATCAGGAGCTACGGCTTGAGCGATTAGCGCCTGTTTAAGTCGGCTTCGGTGATCGTTAGAGACTATTGATAGAGCCCAATGGAGAAAAACGTTAAGCGCAGTCGTTATAGGCGCGCCCTAACTTCTCGGTCCGTTTAGCTAACTATGCGGTGGAGGACTTAGGTAACCGCCGCAGATCCCAGTTTAATTTCAAAACCTCAAAGACAGTTTTAACCCTTTCCAAAACCGAACCACTTTGGAGCTTCTCCACCAAGTCAGCTGGTACACGAGACTGAAAAGGCATGATATCGTAACGCGAGCGTATTTCTTCGATAGTGAGACCAAAGAGTTCCTCCCACTCAATCGCCATGAATGATGGGGACTGCCGCCCATGAAGCCAAGCTTCGGCAACCGTCTGGAAGAAAATGTTGAAACCTACTGCATTACGTTCATGAGTCATGCGTCCTGCCGCAGCGAGAAACATAGACGAATAATTGTGGCCAAACTGCGCCAATTGAAAAGCTGATATAGCCACCTCATGCATAGCATCAGTTGTGTAACCAGCCACCAGGTGCCATACATCGTGCATCTGTAGAATTCGTGTATTGAGGTATCTCAGAGCTGGAGGTAACTCTCCCAGCATAATGGCATTACGATCCAGGACCTCCGCGTCGAAACCATTAATTGTCAGTAAATCGTAGAGTTGTTTCCCCAAGCTATGCTCCGGACAATCAGCCAACACCGACAGATTAATAAGGCCGGGGACTATTTTATCTAAAGGATCGTCAGCACCTGGATGACGTTGAGCAAGGCTTTCAGCGATCTCTCCGAATGATTCATCGACTGCGCCACCCAGAGACGCTACCGCAGCGGTGATCGTCGAGGCATCATAACCTTCTTGCGCGCCATCAATCACCGCCCAGTAGGCATCCCAGAAGAGTCGCCCGAGCGGCGCTTCGGAGGGATCCTTGATCTGCCATTCAGTTGATGGTCGCCTATCTAGCCAGACTCCAGCTACAAGGTCATATACAGCATCAGCCGCCTCCGGACACGAAAACGCAACCCAAGTGAGAGCGCCCAACATTGATTCCTGAGAAGCAGGGTCATTCCTACGGGCACCCAATACCGCCGCTCGGAGCTTTTCCGGCTCCGGACGAGCAGTCAGATTTTCAAAATTAATACGATCTTTAGCCACCAACAATATTCTACAGCGTTATTTCAGTGGGTGCTCTACTAGCCGCAACGACTGCGAGTATCTTACTGTCAGGTGTCACTGTCCTTTAACATTGGTGTCATGTACCACAAAAGAGTTTCTATCGAGGGGAGCGACCATAGACTAGTCCAAGACCTTGGGTTCGGTAACCCAGGAGCAACAACAACTCATCCGACGCCTCGTCTAAGACCCCATCATCCAGCGACAGAAACCAGTTTTCCTGTGTTCGATATATCGTCCGAGTGTACCAGCCAAACAAGCCTGCGCGCGGCGAGGAACTACGGTTACAACCCGTGCGGTGCCAAAGCCGGCTTTCAAAAACCATTAAGGTACCCGCTGGCGCTACTACCGGTATCGCCCTCGAATCATCGGGATTAGGCTTAGGAAAATCGTTCAGATGACTACCAGAGATAACCTCGGTAGCACCATTAGCCTCCGTAAAGTCGTCCAATAGCCATGCGAAGTTCATCCCCTAAGGATTTGCTGGCCAGGGCTTCGGTACGAATAGCTGGTCCTGATGCCACGCTCCACCATCACTATCCGGCGAGGTGATGTTTGCGGATATATTACCCAGCAGGGCTGGCCAACCAATTACACACTCAAGTAGATCTAATACAACGGGCGACTGCACCATGTCCCTGAATAATGAGTCCCGGTTCAAGATATTCCAGACTCGAACATTACCGTCCCCATAATCTAGATCAAACGAATTTGGCTGCCGCCCAAGACGTTTATCTTCTGCTGCGGCGCCATAAGTTAAGTCCCTAGCTCGCGTAAGCATCGAATCGCTCAACTGACCAGATATAAGTGCGAGACCGGTTTCACGGATGTCTAATTTTGCCTGATCCAAATTGTCAGTAATGACTGGCAACATATTTCGAAACATAATCGTCGACTGGGGGTAAAATACTAACCTTAGCCGTTCAAAACGTCGAACCAAGCTGGCTCAAATAATCTTAGTTAATTTGCGCAAATGAGCTGACCGCCGCCAGTTCTAGCGCCAATATTTTTAGCCAATGGTTCGAATTTCCCTAGACATCAACAAGATAAAAAGAGAATTCTAGAATTGCAGTCTCGCTTTGCTATAGTAGCGCCTCAACAGATTTGTGCGGACGATGTAAATGGACATTGAACTGAGTGCAGAGGACCTTGAATTTGAGGCCGATGTTAACGCGTTCCTCGAAAAAAACGCTTATAAGCATGGCGAAGACCCTAACAAGTGGCGAATTGAATGGTTTGAGAAGGCTCGCGAAAAAGGTGGCTGGGACGTACCCAAGTGGCCTGTCAAATTTGGAGGCCCTGGCTGGACACCTAGTCAGCACTATGTCTGGCAACGAGCCACAGCGAACGCGATGACCCCCTGGGATCTGCCTTTTGGCCTTTCGATGCTTGCACCCGTGCTCATGGCCTATGGATCTAATGAGCAACAGGAACGTTTCCTACCTGACATCCGCGCCAGGAAAGTTAATTGGTGCCAGGGTTATTCCGAGCCTGGTGCTGGATCCGATCTGGCCAGTCTGAAAACAAAGGCAGAAATGTCAGAAGACGGCACACATTATATTGTTAACGGCCAGAAAATTTGGACAACAATGGCACATATCGCCGATTGGATTTTTTGTCTGACCCGAACCAGCAGCGACGGCATCAAACAGGAAGGCATCACTTTTCTGTTGTTCCCGATGAAGCAGGACGGTATCGAAATCAAGCCGATCATAACATTGGGGGGCTCGCACACAGTTAACTCAGTCTTCTTTAACGACGTTAAAGTTCCGGTAGAAAACCGCGTTGGCGAGGAGGGCAAAGGATGGACCTATGCAAAGGGTCTACTTGAACATGAACGCAGCGGTATTGCTGGCATATCAAATTCACTCGTTGCCCTCGAAGGACTGAAGGAAAAAGCCCGCGGCGTGAAACGCGGCAATGGTAGCTTGATGGATGTGCCCAGCTTCAAATCGAAGATCGCAGCACTTGAGGTGGATCTGATGGCTGTGGAATATACGGAGCTGCGAAGTCTGGCAACGGCAAGCGCCGGGGCAGCGCCGGGTCCGGAGTCTTCGATACTGAAACTAAAGGGCACAGAGATACAGCAGCGTATCCAAAAACTCACCATGGAGGCTGGCGGACAATTTTCTGCTGCTTGGGGCGGAGAGAATTCAGGACCGGACTTCGCACGAGGAGGTACGGGTGGTTACATGAATAGCCGTTATTACACGATTTACGGCGGCGCCAGCGAGGTACAAAAGGACATTATTACGAAGAAAGTGCTTGGTATTAAATCGTCATAATAACAGGAACATCTGATTATGAACTTCGAACTTACGGAAGAGCAGCAATTAGTCGCTGATTCCATTGAACGCTTCGTCAAAGATAACTACGACCTTGACAGCAGAAAGGCAATCGTCGCAAACAAACGAGGTTTCAGCGACGGCCACTGGAAAACCATGAGCGAGTTAGGTTGGCTGGGACTTCCTTTCAGCGAGGCCGATGGTGGTTTCGGTGGCAATCAAATTGACACCATGGTTCTGATGGAACAATTCGGCAAAGGCCTTGTCGTTGAACCCTACCTTGCCAGCATCGTGCTTGGTGGAGGAGCCCTGAAAAGGACTGGTAATGAAGATCAGAAACGTACCTGGCTGGAGGGTGTGATCGATGGTTCGAAACAGCTTGCTCTAGCCTATATGGAACCTGAATCAGGCGACGAACCTCATCACGTAGCTGTTTCGGGAACTCCTGACGGAAACGGGTTTACGATAACAGGTACTAAATGTATGGTCCTCCACGGCGCCACGGCTGATGCATTTGTAGTTTCTTTTCGGACCGGCGGAGGCACGGTCGATGAGGCAGGTATCACATTAGCCTTAATTCCCGCTGACCGAGATGGGCTAGCAGTCAAAGGCTTCCCAACCGTCGATGGAATGCGCTCGTCCGAACTGACTTTCAGCAAAGTAAAAGTTGCTCCCGAAGATATTCTCGGCGCAGTAGGCAAAGGTTTTATAACCCTAAACCAAACGATAAACGACGGAATACTGGCAATCGCTGCGGAGGCAGTAGGTGCAATGGAAGTTCTCTACAAAGACACAGTAGCTTATACCCAGGCGCGCGAACAGTTTGATCATCCTATGTCTGATTTCCAAGTTCTTCAGCATCGCATGGTTGATATGTTCGTAGAGTATGAACAGAGTAAATCACTGCTGTATCGAGCCACGATGGAAACAGCAGCCAACGGTCCAGACAGTCAGCGCTGCGTCCACGCCTTGAAACATTTGGTCGGTAAGGCCGCCTTTTTTGTAGGAGAGAATGCCGTTCAGACTCATGGGGGCATGGGTGTTACAGAGGAGCTGAGAGTCGGACACTACTTCAAACGCTTAATTGTCATCGAGGCTCAGTTCGGCAATACCGATTATCATTTAGAGCGTTTTGCCGCCTAACCAGCGCCCACACTTTTACTTAAAAAAGATCATTTATTTCCTCCGCAGAAAACTGTAAGAGGCTAAATGTAATAAGGTACATTAGCTGCGCTTTTCATTGTAAATAGTTAGCAGACAAGAACCGTTTGGCCGGCAAACTGGAAAAGCCTAAATAAAAATATTTGTTACAACTGCTGGCGCACTATAACCCTGTCTGCGGTTGATCCATTTCATTGATCTGCCCGTAACCCGTTTGTTTATTGAGGAGCTACCATGTTCAATATCTTTCGACGCAACCCAGAGAAAAAACTTCAACAGCGATATGAGAAGAAGCTCGAGGAAGCGATGAAGGCGCAGCGCAACGGCAAAATCTATGAGTATTCAACGCTTACAGCAGAAGCAGAAGCTATTCGCGAGCAGATAAACAAGATGAACAACACTCCCTCCACTTTCTCCTGATATATTAATGAACGATAAATGCAGCATCGCAATCATCGGTGCCGGGATCGCGGGTTCATCGCTAGCGAGGTTACTCACTGACACTGCACGCGCTGAGGTCTCTCTGTTTGATAAGAGTGCGCTCGTCGGTGGCAGGATGGCAACACGCCACACCGACCTAGTCACTTTCGACCATGGAGCACCTTTCTTCACGGCTCGAGAGAATTCTTTTAAAGAATTTCTGACATCATACCGTTCTTCAATCAGCATCTGGGACGCAAAGGTTACTACCCTCTCTCCCGACGGGAAAACGTACAAACGACAATGGTTTGAACCACACTACATTGGCGTCCCGACCATGCGCAGCCTATGTGAGGCAATCGTGGAGGGTTTAGACACTAGACTGGGCTCGGAAGTAACCAGTGTCTCTGGCGAGATCGGTGCCTGGTTTATTGACCACAAAACCGGGAGATGCGGTCCATTCGACTGGGTGATCAGCACCGCTCCTGCCGAACAAACGCGCACAATTCTGAATATTTCGCTACCTGCAGTTCAATATCATCCCGTCTTTTCGCTCCTGATACCCCTTTCAGGAACTACCGGATTTGACGTAGCCATCGTCCTAAATTCTCCCCTAGAAATACTGATAAACGGCGCGACCAAAAAAGCACGTTTCGGACACCCTTCTCTAGTTGCTCATGCAGGGTCAGATTGGAGCACACACTACATCGACCATCCTAATGGAGAAATAGAAGCGATACTGATGGGCGCTTTAGCAGAATTAGGTGACTTCAAACCCAACCTCGACAACACAACTACCCATCGTTGGCGTTATGCTAAGGTTTCTGAGACGAGCGATAATTCTTTTTTCTTAGATAAAAACCAGCAAATTGGCGCTTGCGGAGACTGGACGAAGGGGCCTGGCGTTGAGGCCTCTTTTATGAGCGCACATTCCCTCTACTTAGAAATAACTCAACACCTTTAGTCAGACATCCTCAAAGGTGATTTCCTTCGCTGGCTCTCTGAACCAGGGCAGCAAGTGCTCCACAGACTAACGCGCTTTGTTAGCGACCTCCAAAGCGTTATAGCTAAACAGTTCGTGCATCGTGCTCCTTGAAGCTCGGCGCGCCACGAGGTTCCTTGCTAAGGCTCTAATACCCGAAAAGTGAAATATCCTGCCATTACTTCGAGAGCCCCTCTGGATACGAGCAGTTCGACCTTTACGTAAATTCTCGTATCTTAATAGCGCGGCACGCACACTTTCCTCTCCCTGACCTTCCCCACAGAAACGCAAGCACCCGGCAAGTACGGCCGCGTCCTCGATCGCCATCGCCGCTCCCTGAGCCATAAAAGGCAAGGTCGGATGACATGCGTCACCCAATAGGGTCACGTGACCCTTACCCCATGCCTCCATAGGCGGTCGATCGAACAATGCCCACTTAAAGAAAGATTCTTTATCAGCTGACTCAAGAAGCTGCTGGATATTTGCATTCCAGCCCTTAAAGTCAGCTTTGAGCTCGGCATAAGAGCCTGGCTCCGTCCAGGATTCTATTTCCCAACCTCTTTTCTCGGTAACGCATACACAATTTACGAAAGCGCCGCTCTTAACATAATAATGTACAAAATGGCGCCGGGGACCCCACCAAACTGTTGCCATAGGGCGCACCATTCCATCAGGAAGATTTTCGACCGGGACCATTGCTCGCCAAGCAATATTCCCAGTAAACCTTGGCTTTTGTTTACCCCAGAGCTGTTCTCTGATGGTCGAACGGATTCCATCAGCGCCAACTAGCAGATCACCTGAGTGATCAATCTTATTCACAGTGAGATTTACTTTATCGATACTCTCAAAGAACTTCTCAACTCGCGATTCAAGGTGCAAAGTAATGCCAGCTTTGTTCTCCGCAGCACTTACCAGCAGCTTCAGCAAGTCCCCACGATGAATATGGTAATAGGGGAAACCATAATCTTCGATGGTTTCCCCGCCAAGTATCGATCTCGAAATTAACCGGCCAGTTCGGAAATGCCTTATTTCGGTGCCCCTAGGCATAAAGCCATGGATCTCAAGCTCGGATTCTAAACCAAGTGAGCATAATACCCTGGTGCAGTTAGGTGACAATTGAATACCCGCGCCGATTTCTCTGAATTCAGAGGTTTGCTCAAATATCTCAACCTGGTGCCCGTCTTCCGCTAAACACAATCCCGCTACAAGTCCACCAATGCCTCCTCCAGCTATAAGTATTTTCATCAGACATTTACCAGATAATCAGCTTAAACCAGAAACGCCAAGTACTAATTAGGCACTCGAGCAAAAAAAAGACAGTGATCATCATTTTCTGAAGATCCCCTAACTTGTTCAAAGGTAATCTATGCCCCCAACACTTAAAGCATGCGTATCTAAAAGGATGAAGACAGTAGTGAACTGAAAATAAGAGGGTCAAGCTCTCGAGAACCACCAAGAGAGCATGACCATTGTAGATTTTGATCTAACTTTATTCTAACTGGTTAACTAAATCGGATCAGGTAGGACTCTTATCGGTACGCCATTCCACAATTGACGATCTGTGCAAGTGACAACTTCAGCCATCGCGTTTTGTATTTCGACTTCATTGTTATCGTAATTGGCGATTGCTGCAGAGGCCTCATCAGAATTTTTGAAGTAGTTGATCCAGTTGAAGTCCTGAGGATAGTTTTCTAAAACTACGTCAGGAACCCCGATAGCGAACCAATAACTATTATCAGGATTATCGGCTGCATATCGATCCAAAAACGGCATATATTGGTCTCGTACAAAAGACCGAAGCTGTTCAGGACCTTGCCCCTCATTAAAGGAACAAAACAAATTATCAACATGATAAGGGGGAGATTCTACATTAAAAGATGCAGGGATATCCTTAGGGATATAAGTTGTATATCCGAAAACATTTACTCCAGATTCTTGACCACAATTAAGAACGCCTGGATGCTTCTCTTGCAGGGTAGCATTCCCACCTTTTGCTTGCCATTCCGCCCATCCTTGTTCACTTGTTTCTTTGTCAGGCCAACGATTTACCCAAAGCGCATCAAAGTCCTCGGATTCCCAATCTCTCGGCCTATATCCAAATGAACGTAAACCTCGCTCAGTCATAGAATCAGCAATTTCATTGAAACTTGCGAAATATGCATCACGAGCTTCTTCAGTATAGTTATCTCCAAATTCGCACCAAAGAAACTCATAATAAGCATCTGGTTCGACAGCTGCAGAACTTGCGGTTGCTGCCTGGTCTGCAGATCCCTCCGTATCTGCAGGCTGGGAGCAGCCTGCTAGGAACCCTGCAAACATAATAAAACATATAAATCGGTACAACATGTAAACCTCCTCATTTAGTTCCGGGCGTACAGTCTACCGGAAAATGTCGAAGACGGTATTCCGTTAATAGACTTCGAAACCCCAGATATGTGAAACGCCTCTTGTCCTAGGAAAATTTAAAATAACTTAACCTAGACGGACAGGTCACCTAAACTTTTTGAGCGCGAAAAAATTGGCTTGACTCAAGAACCTCGGGCAGTCGCAACAAAGTCGTCAACAGACATTACGCCCAGGTCATTACCGTTATGGGCACGCACTGAGACCTCGTCATTCGCCATCTCCCGCTCACCTACAACCAAAAGATAAGGGACACCTTGTAGCGTGTGCTCACGGATTTTAAAGCCAACTTTTTCATTGCGCAGATCAGAGACCGTTCTGACTCCTTTAGACTTGAGGCTCTTTTCCACATCCATTACATAGTCAGACTGTTTATCAGTAATGTTCAATATAGCCGCTTGTACAGGAGCCAGCCAAAATGGAAACCTGCCCTCAAAATGTTCTATCAAGATTCCAGTGAATCGTTCCAACGAGCCAAACAGAGCGCGATGCAGCATAACCGGACGTTTAGTGCGATCGCCGCTTTCATCCACATAAGTAATATCAAATCGTTCTGGCAAATTCATATCGACCTGTAGTGTGCCGCATTGCCAGTCACGACCGATCGCATCACGTAGGACAAATTCTAACTTGGGACCGTAAAATGCACCCTCGCCTGGATAAAGCACATATTTGAGGCCCATCACATTTAGGGCGTTGCTTAATGCTCCTTCTAGCTTGTCCCAAATTTCATCACTACCGATTCGCTTTTCTGGCCGGGTAGATAACTTAATAACGACGTCCTCAAAACCAAAATCCTTATATATATCCAAAACAAGAGCAACGACCTCAATACACTCCTGCTCCATCTGCTCTTCGGTACAATAGATATGCGCGTCATCTTGTGTAAAGTGTCGAACCCGCATCAAGCCATGGAGCGCTCCAGATGGTTCATAGCGATGCACCTTGCCAAATTCTGCCATGCGCAAGGGCAAGTCACGATAACTCTTTAACCCCTGAGCAAACATTGACACCGAGCCAGGACAATTCATGGGCTTCAAGGCAAAGACACGTTCGTCTTCTGTCTGAGTCGAGAACATATTCTCTCTATAATTGAACCAATGGCCCGACGTTTCCCACAAACTCCTGTCCATAACATCAGGCGTATTGACCTCTACATCCCCCGCCTCTTCCTGACGCTTACGCATGTACTCTAATAACTGACGGAATAGTGTCCAACCCTTCGGGTGCCAGAAAACCGAACCAGGGGCTTCATCACTGAAATGAAAGAGATCCAGTTGACGGCCAAGCTTACGATGATCCCGCTTTTCGGCCTCTTCCAAACGATAAAGATGAGCCTTTAATTCATTCTTGTCTCGCCACGCAGTACCGTAGATCCGTTGCAACATTTCGTTGTCAGAGTTACCGCGCCAATAAGCACCAGCCAAACTCATTAGTTTAAAGGCTTTGGGCAATTTGCCCGTGCTTGGTAGGTGCGGCCCCCGACAGACGTCGAACCAATCACCCTGCCGGTAAACTGAGACTTCATCACCCTCTGGGATAATGTCCTGTATGATCTCAACTTTATAGTTTTCGCCGAGTTCACTAAATCTATTAATAGCTCTGTTACGCTCCCAGACTTCACGTTCTATCGGAAGATCCCTACCAACAATTTCTCGCATTCGATCCTCGATTCTTTCTAGATCGTCAGGCGAAAACGGTTCTGACCGGGCAAAGTCATAGTAGAATCCATCTTCAATCGCAGGACCGATCGTCACCTGCGTGCCCGGAAAGAGCTCTTGAACTGCCTGCGCCATCACATGAGCTGCATCGTGGCGTATGAGTTCTAAAGCCTCTTCACTCTTAGAAGTAATAATCGCGACTTTCGCGTCATGTTCAATTGAAAAGGACGTATCAACCAGCTGACCGTCGACATTACCTGCTAGGGCCGCTTTGGCGAGCCCAGCACCGATGTCAGCGGCAATATCATATACAGTAATCGCTTGCTGATAATCACGTGAAGTTCCATCGGGGAGGGTAATGCTCGGCATAAAATTTCTCTCTTTCAGTGGCGACCCAAACAAGAGGCCGCATGCTTCTTGTACTTATTGTATTACTCTTTTTAGATAACTAATTGCTCGGAGTTAAAGAATTACAACTACGCTGATAGCAAATTATAACTCATTTGCACACCACTTAA
>MDSZ01089840.1_pt1 | contig 96722 bp, 87 predicted proteins | sample 811201 | NCBI WGS metagenome assembly MDSZ01 (sample SAMN05326647, study PRJNA326480) | marine metagenome | isolation source: seawater | place: Indian Ocean: North | collected 2010
ATTTTATTGGAATTGCAGTCTGGTAATGAGTTAAGCCCCCAAGCCCGCAAAGTCAGCAAATATATGGCACGGGCAAATTTACAGAGTTTGTTGGGTGATCGACCCCTGCGCAGTCGGGAGTTACTGCGACAGTTACGTAACCCCCAGCAGGCAACATAAGGGAAGTGGATTATGGTTAAGGCCATTGGAACTGATATCGTAACGATAGAGCGTATTCGTGCTGCCGTTGAGCGCAGCGGGGATGACTTTGTAAAGCGCATATTGACCCCTTTTGAGCAGCAGCAATATGCTGTCCGTAGTGATAGTATTCATTACTTGGCAAAACGCTTTGCGGCTAAGGAAGCAGCGGTCAAGGCTTTAGGTACGGGTATTGGTCGCGGTATATCTTGGCAGCATATACAAATCGAAAATGATGAACATGGCGCTCCTGTGCTCATTTTCACTGGCCCAGCAGTACAGCGACAAGCCCAGCTTGGCTCCCTACAAGCTCATATCAGTATCGCCGATGAAACTGACCAAGCCATTGCTTTTGTGGTATTAAGCTAATTATTTTTTAGGTTTTCAGGTTTTGGCCTGAAGAGGAGACAGCATGACATCCCTGCCAGACTTTCCCACAATTGAAGATTATGTTGGGCAGACACCGCTAGTACGCTTACAACGCTTACCAGGCAAGACTACGAATACCATACTGGCTAAGTTAGAAGGCAATAATCCAGCTGGCTCAGTAAAAGATCGGCCAGCCTTAAGCATGATTGCCGAAGCAGAGAAACGCGGTGATATCAAACCCGGTGACACCTTAATTGAAGCTACTAGTGGTAATACCGGTATTGCCCTAGCCATGGCAGCAGCCATTAAAGGCTATCGTATGGTACTGATCATGCCCAATAATATGAGCATGGAACGTAAGGCCTCCATGGCTGCTTATGGTGCTGAGCTGATTGAAGTAAGCAATGAGCAAGGTATGGAGGGCGCGCGGGACTTAGCTCTGGCAATGGAGGCACGGGGCGAAGGTTTAGTCCTTAATCAATTTGCTAACCTCGATAATCCCCTTGCTCACTATCGCACAACGGGCCCAGAAATTTGGCAACAAACGGGTGGCAAAATTACCCATATGATTAGTTCTATGGGTACCACGGGAACGATTATGGGCTTGTCTGCCTATTTAAAAGAACAAAATCCAGCTATTGAAATACATGGCTTGCAACCTATTGAGGGCGCGTCTATTCCGGGTATTCGGCGTTGGCCAGAAGCCTATATGCCGGAAATTTTCCAAGCCCATAAAGTGGACGCGATTATTGATATGCAACAGGAAGAAGCTGAGCGCACCATGCGTGCGTTAGCGACTGAAGAGGGTATTTTTGCCGGTGTCTCCTCTGGGGGCTCAGTGGCAGGGGCCTTAAGGTTGTCGCAGCAGGTCGAGAATGCCGTTATTGTGTGTATTATTTGCGATCGTGGTGACCGTTATCTTTCGACTGGGGTTTATGGTTAAGGACTCTTTCTTATGGCCCGACTTTCCCCTCTGCAAAAGAAACTCAAGCTGAAGCAAAAAACACGCTCTACTAAACAAAGTAATGCTTTGGCTCAGGCAACCATAGACAGTGTTACATTGCCCATGGGTAAGCATATCGAATTACTGGTGGACGATTTTAGTCACGATGGTCGTGGGGTGGGTCGTTGGCATGGTAAAACAGTCTTTGTTGCTGGATGTTTGCCCGGCGAAAAGGTGCAGGCTGAAGTTGTCCATGATCACAAAAACTTTGCTGAAGCGAAATTACTAGAGGTCATGCAGGCGAGTGATATACGCCAACAGCCACCTTGTCAGTATTATAATGATTGTGGCGGTTGCCAGTTGCAACATCTCCAGCCAGCACAGCAGGTTTTATTAAAACAGCAGGCCATAACCCAACAGTTATCGCGGATTGCTAAGGTCACACTTCCCGCTTGGCAACCACCGCTGGTCTTTAATGCCGCTGGATACCGTCGCCGTGCGCACTTAGCTACCCGCTATTTTGCTGATAGTCATACTCTGCTCTTGGGTTTTCGCCAAGCTGGGCATCGACATATTGTGCCGGTTGCACACTGTTTAGTTTTAGCGCCCAGCCTTGATCAGCTATTAGCGCCTATCCGTAAGACGATACTAGCTACGGCTGATCCGGCTATCTATGGCCATGTGGAATTATTACAAACCCAGCAACAGCCTCTGGTGGTATTGCAAGTGCAGCAGTCTTTAACGCCTATGGATAAGACCTTGTGGCAAACTTTTGCTGTCCAGCAAAAGGTGGGTGTAGAAGTGCGTCAGCCTGATGATATTAGCTTTTTTGGCGAGGCTGACGGAGTTTGCTATTATCAATTGCCGGCCTTAGCAGGCCAAAGTGAAGGCTTGAAAATTGGTTTTTCTAGTCAAGACTTTATTCAGGTTAATGCTGAGGCTAACGCGGCTATGGTGCAACAAGCCATGACTTGGTTAGATGTGCAGCCAGGGGATAAAATCTTGGATTTGTTTTGTGGGGCAGGAAACTTTTCCTTACCAGCAGCCAGCCTAGGCGCTGAAGTGCTTGGAGTTGAGGGTGATGCCACTATGGTTAAGCGAGCTTCTGAAAATGCCACTCGCAATGGCTTAAAGGCCGCCTTTAAGCAAGCTGATTTATTTGCTGCTGATGCCAGCAAGCACTGGCGTGGCGAGCAATTTAATAAGTTACTTTTGGATCCGCCCAGAGCGGGTGCAAAAGATATTGATAAAATATTACGGGAACAGAAGTTGGAAAAGTTGGTCTATATTTCCTGTAATCCAGCTTCCATGGCACGAGACTTAAAAGGCTTGCAAAAGTTAGGCCTCAGGGTTGTTAAGGCAGGGTGTATTGATATGTTCCCTCATACACCCCATTTAGAAGTGATGACCTTATTAGAAAGAGTTTAAGATACACTTTGGTTAAAATAACAAAATTATAAGAATTAAGCCGAACACGCTCTATAAATACTGGCTTTAGCGAATAAACATTATGGTTCAAGTACGCGATTTACATCCAATTAAAACCAATGGCGAAATCGACATCAATGCCTGGTTAGAAGACCTCACGGTATCCTTAGAAATTGAGGATGTAAGCCGCATTAAACTGGCCTGCGAAATAACTGAAAGGGCTTTGGAAAGTGCGGCAGAAAATGATGATTACTGGGAAGATACCAATATAGATTGTTTTCGTGCCGGTCTTGAGATGGCCGTTATTCTCGCTTCCCTAAAGGTAAATGAAGAAACCTTGGTGGCGGCCATCTTGTACCGCAGCGTGCGCGAAAATAAATTACCTTTAGACACAGTTGGCAAAACCTTTGGACCAACAATCAAACAATTGATTAACGGCGTCTTACAAATGGCTGCCATTAGTAATCTGCAGTCGCCGACTCGGGATAATGTGCTGGGCCAGACCGATGGTCAGTTAACTAATGTGCGCAAAATGCTAGTGTCTCTGGTGGACGATGTGCGCGTAGCATTGATCAAGTTGGCTGAACGTACTTGCGCTATTCGAGCCGTTAAGAATAGTGATCGTAAAAAGCGTTATCTTGTTTCCCGAGAGGTCTTTGATATATACGCACCTCTGGCTCACCGGTTGGGTATTGGTAGTATTAAATGGGAATTAGAAGACCTATCTTTCCGTTATCTCCAACCTAATGCCTATAAGCAGATTGCTAGTTTGCTAGACGGACGCCGCCTTGACCGTCAAAGCTATATTGATTCTGTCTTGGCCACGTTAAAGCAAAGTTTGGGTGAGGCTGGTATCGAAGCCGATATTATGGGTCGAGCCAAGCATATCTATAGTATTTGGCGCAAAATGCAACGCAAAAATATTGAGTTTTCTCAGGTGTACGATGTGCGTGCAGTGCGTATTTTGGTACCCCAGTTAAGTGACTGTTATACCTCTCTTGGTATTGTCCACGGCCTTTGGCGCAATATACCTCAAGAATTTGATGATTATATTGCCACGCCTAAAGAAAATGGCTACCGCTCATTGCATACCGCGGTGATTGGACCCGATGGTAAGGTTGTAGAAATCCAAATTCGTACCTTCGCTATGCATGATGAAGCTGAATTAGGTGTTTGTGCTCATTGGCTCTATAAGGGTACTGATACCAACAGTAACAGTAACTCTTATGAAGATAAGTTGGTTTGGTTGCGGCAGGTCTTAGAATGGCATGATGAAGTGGGTGACAGCAGTGCTCTGGTTGATCAGGTAAGAGCTGATGTTGAGCAAGACCGCATCTATGTCTTTACCCCTGATGGTCATGTGGTGGATTTACCCAATGGTGCCACCCCCTTAGATTTTGCCTATCGCGTGCATACTGAGGTGGGCAACACTTGTCGTGGGGCAAAAGTCCATGGCCGTATTGTGCCTTTAACTAATCGCTTAAAAACGGGTGATCAGATCACCATTTTAACTTCCAAGGGGGGCACCCCCAGTCGTGACTGGATGAACCCCAACTTGGGTTATGTTAATTCGGGTCGCACGCGCGCTAAAATTGCTCATTTCTTTAAGCAGCAAGATAAAGAAAAGAATGCTGCAGCAGGGCGGCAACAGGTGGAGCGTGAACTGCGTCGGATGGCTTTGCCGAGCATAAATGAACAAAAACTAGCTAACAATCTTAACTTTAAATTAGCTGAAGATATGTATGCTGCCATAGGTGCAGGTGATCTGCGTTTGGCACAAGTAATTAATGCTTCTCAACAGCAGCTTGAGCCACAATTAAAAAGCCGCCAGGCCAAAGGTCAAGCTCTGGAAAGCCGTCCTTCCCAGCCAGTTAAAGGCGGTTCTAGTGATATTCGTATAGCGGGTGTGGGTAATCTGTTAACCACCTTGGCTGGTTGTTGTCAGCCCGTTCCTGGGGATGACATTGTGGGCTTTATTACCCTTAATCGCGGCGTGTCTGTGCATCGTCAGGATTGCCACAATATTATTAATTTGGCTGATAAAGAACAACATCGCATTATCAGTGTCGATTGGGCTGATCATAGAGAACAAACCTACCCTGTGGACATAGTCGTTGAAGCCTTTGACCGAGAGGGCTTAATTAGTGATGTGATTCTGATTCTAGGTCAGGAGAAAGTAAATATAGTCAGCATGAATACCATGACTGACACTAAAGCTAACTCGGCTACCATGACGTTTACTATTGATATTCCGCGCCTCGAATTACTGGGACGTATTATGGATAAAATCGGCCAGTTAGCCAACGTACTGGACGTAAGGCGTCAAACAGATGGCTGATCATGGTATGCAAAAACTGCTGGATATTATGACCCAACTGCGGCATCCAGAAACCGGTTGTCCATGGGATTTAAAACAAGACTTTAAGTCTATTTTGCCCCATACCTTGGAAGAAGCTTATGAAGTGGCTGATGCCATCGAAAGTCAGGATCGCGAGCAATTACGTGATGAGCTAGGGGACTTATTGTTTCAGGTTGTGTTCTATTGTCAGTTAGCGCGGGAGGAAGGTAGCTTTGCTTTTGATGATGTTGCTAAGGCCATGGCGGATAAGCTTATTCGCCGTCATCCTCATGTCTTTGCTGATAAACAAGCTGCTGATAGTGAAGGTGCTTTAGCTAATTGGGAAGCAATAAAAACTACAGAGCGTGAAGCTAAACATCAGTTATCGGTGTTAGATGATATTCCTCGTGCCCTGCCTGGCTTACAACGTGCCGCCAAGATACAAAAAAGAGCCGCAAATATAGGCTTTGACTGGCCAGCTGTTGATCAAGTAGTGGCTAAGTTGGATGAAGAAGTAGGTGAATTACATGCTGCCTTTGCCCATGGTGATAGAGAGCAGGTATTAGATGAACTGGGTGATTTAATGTTTGTAGCCGTAAATTTATCTCGTCATCTAAAAGCCAATCCAGAGCAAGTTATGCGGGCCGCTAACGATAAATTTGAATTACGTTTCCGGCATATGGAAGCGGCTCTGCAAGCTCAAGGTAAAGATCTATCAGACATGGATCTGGCCTCCTTAGAAGCCGCTTGGCAAGATACCAAGCAAAGTTTAAATAACACCCCTTAAGTTGTTAATGCTTAGGTGCCCATTGCATTGGTGGCACTAATGGCACTAGCAGCCAATTTTAGGTAAACTACGCGACCCGATTTGAGTTCGCTATTTATTGTGGTTTCTTCATTAGTTCTATTGGTCTTGAAAAATATGGCAAGAGCACTAATGAAGGCATCTCACCAGCTGTTCTTTAAGGGTGGGTAAAAGGCCAACAGTTTTAAAAATATTTGGAGTAAAATAATGCGACTAATCCTTTTGGGCGCTCCTGGCGCAGGCAAGGGCACACAGGCTCAATTTATTACTGAAAAGTACGGTATACCACAAATTTCTACAGGTGATATGCTGCGTGCAGCGGTTAAAGCTGGCACTGAGCTGGGTCAGGCTGCTAAAAAGGTAATGGATGCAGGTGGTTTGGTTTCTGATGATTTAATTATCAATTTGGTCAAAGAGCGTATTGCGAAAAGCGATTGCGCGAACGGCTTTTTATTTGATGGCTTTCCTCGCACCATTCCTCAAGCCGAAGCATTACAGGCTGCAGGTGTGTCAATTGATGCTGTGGTTGAGATTGATGTGGCCGATGAAGAAATTATTAAACGCATGAGTGGGCGTCGTGTGCATCCTGGATCTGGTCGTACTTATCACCTTGTTTACAATCCACCGAAAGTGGCTGGTAAAGATGATGTTACTGGCGATGAGCTGGTGCAGCGGCCTGATGATGCAGAGGACACAGTACGCCAGCGTTTAGAAATTTATCATCAGCAGACTGCTCCGTTGGTTAATTTTTATAAGTCCCTAGAGGCCCAAGCCGAAGCGTCCTCCCCAGCCTATCACTATATTGCTGGTGTGGGTGGCGTTGATGATATCAAACAAGCTGTGTTTTCCGCTCTGTAATCGAGCTCGCCTTTAGGTGATCATTTATGCCCAATCTACTTGCCTTAGATACTTCTGGTAATAGTTGCAGTGTCGCACTGCTCTATCAACCTGACGGGCAAGGAGATAAAGTCATTGCCCTGCATGAGGTGGCTCAGCGTTCCCATACTCAACGCGTGCTGCCCATGATTGCTGAGGTTTTGCGGCAGGCTGATATGCAACAAACTGAGCTTGATGCCATTGTTTATGGTCGTGGGCCTGGTTCTTTTACGGGTATTCGGATTGCTGCTGGTGTTGCTCAAGGTTTATCTTTTGCTTTAGATATCCCCCTGATTCCAATTTCCACCTTGGCGACAATGGCGCTTCAGGCGCAGCAAGAATATCCTGAGTGTGCCTATTTATGTACCTTAGATGCTCGTATGAATGAGGTCTATGTGGGTACTTATAAGGTGGCTAAACAAGGCCAAGATTTGCTGGCTATGGTGGATAATGAAAAGGTGTTAAGCCCTGATCTAGTATCAGTGCCTAACCAACCTTTTGTGGTGTGTGGCAGTGGTATGCAGGTAGATACATTTCCAGCATCTATTATTACCGATGCCCAAGCCTGTCTACCTGATATGGAACCCATGGCAGAGTTTATGGTGGTGTTGGGCGCAGCTCAATTGGCTCAGAATAAGGGCCAACAACCAGAAGATGCCTTGCCAGTCTATTTGCGCGATGAAGTGACTTGGCAAAAACTGCCACGTTATCAATAAGCCTATAGTTGTTCTATACTTGTCGATTCAAACCAGCTTTAGAGCTTATTGAGTAAATTATGGATTGGTTGCAAGCTTCAATTATTGCCCTTATTCAAGGGGTGACAGAATTTTTACCTATTTCCAGTTCTGCTCACCTACTATTCCCCAGTCTTTTATTTGGTTGGTCTGATCAGGGGTTGGCTTTTGATGTGGCAGTCCATCTAGGTAGTTTATTGGCCGTATTATTTTACTTACGCCAAGATTTATTGGCCTTGTGGCAAGGCACTTGGCAATGGCTATTGGGCAAAGGTTGGAACCAGCATGCTTATCTGGCCTTGTTACTTGTTTTAGCTACTACCCCTGCTGTTATAGCTGGTTTTGCTTTGCAAGGTTGGATTGAAGTAAATGCGCGCGCACTTTGGGTAGTTGCTGCCACTACCATAAGCTTTGGCTTGTTATTGGGTTGGGTAGATTGGCGCGCGCGCCGCCAATATGAGCTTGAAAAAATGAGCTGGCAACATGCCTCGCTAGTTGGCTTAGCCCAAGCATTGGCTTTGATCCCAGGTACTTCCCGCTCTGGTATAACCATGACGGCGGCTTTGGCTTTGGGCTATAAACGCGAAGCTGCAGCACGCTTTTCGTTTTTGATGTCCATTCCCATTATTTTAGCTGCCTCGGTGTTAATGATGTTTGAACTAGGCCAGCAAACCTCAGCAATTGATTGGCAGCCCATGTTGATCGCTTTTTTAGTATCAGGGTTTAGTGCTTGGCTATGCATTTTATTGTTTATGCGGCTTATTAGCCGTTTGGGCATGTGGCCCTTTGTGGTCTATCGTTTGTTGTTGGGTATAGGCTTGCTATGGCTATTGAGCAACTAGATACAATTGCCGTTTATAGCCCAGATCTAGACCCGTTAGCTAGCCAGTTAGCAACCTATTTAGACATCCCTTTAGTAACTACTGAACCAAGTACTGACCTAGTTCTGGCTTATGATAAGCAAGGCTTGCATATTTACCCTAGTGATGGGCGTAGTGGCTCTGTCAGAGTTGATTTTACTAGTGGTAAAAGTCGCCATCGTCGACTCTATGGTGGTGGTAAAAGCCAACAAATTGCTAAAGCAGTGGGCGTACAAGGTACAATTAAACCTTCTGTTTTAGATGTAACAGCTGGCTTGGGCGAGGATGCTTTTGTATTGGCCAGTTTGGGCTGTCAGGTGCAATTGGTTGAACGACATCCAGTGGTAAGAGCTTTATTGGCAGATGGTTTGCAGCGTTTACAGGCTGATCTGGAGATGGCGCAATTAGCTAGACAATTAGACTTGCTAGCTGGTGATGCACTATCGGTATTGCAAAATTGGCAACATAAGTCGGTGCCACAGGTGATTTATCTTGATCCCATGTTTCCTCATACCGGTAAATCTGCGCAAGTGAAAAAAGCCATGGCGCTATTTCGTACTTTGGTGGGCGCAGATACGGATGCTGATATGCTGCTGCAGCCAGCCCTGGACTTAGCGAGCCATAGAGTGGTGGTTAAGCGCCCAAGATTAGCGCCTAATTTGGCTGGTCAAGAGCCTACCTATCAGTTGTCTGGTAAGGCCAACCGCTTCGATATTTATGTGAAAGCCTCATTGCATAAAACTAGTTTAAGCTGAGCGCAACAGAATATTAATAATGTGGCGGTTTTTCGTCGGCTGGAGGAGTATGGTTGGGGGCTGACATATGCTGACGCATATTTTTTACCTGTTGTGCTAATAACTCCACGCTGCGTTGTAAGCGGACAATATCTAATTGTTGTTGGCTAAGGCTAGCATTAAGACTGTCTATGGTTTGTTCTTGAAAAGCAAGTTGCTGTTGTAGGTCAGCAATTGTCGGATCTTGTGACATAGAGAGGGGCACCTTAAAAGAAATTCACTGTTTGCGGCCTAAAGTTTGATAACAGTGGCTTTTTTCGATAATCTACAGCGATTGTACAGGCTATTGTTCTGACAGGGAAATTGCATTTTTAAGTTGCAAGTGTTATCGAAGTTTACTCTGGCTAACAAAGCTATTTTAGAATTTAGTTAAGTACAATAAATAATAAATAACAAACTATAAGAGATTTTGAGTCAAAATGAGAAAATTGCTGTTGTCATATAGCTTTATTGTCAGCCTAGTGGCGGCGATAGCGACACCTTTTATCCTAGAAAGCGTTATTACCGGTATTAATTTAACAGCTCAGTTGCCCATTACCATTGGTGTCCTTTTTGTGTTGTTTTGGGTAGTCAGTCTTGTTGTCGGGGTTAAATTTGTGCCCCAAGGTGATGCTGAAGAAGCAAACTGGGTTGAAGATGAAGACGATCCAAGTCGTGAATCTGGTACTGTTAAATGGTTTAATGTCACCAAGGGTTTTGGTTTTATTACCCGTGATCAAGGCGATGATGTATTTGTGCACTTTCGCTCTATCCGAGGAAAAGGCCACCGTTCATTATTAGAAGGTCAACGAGTGCGTTTTGCCGTGACAGAATCTGATAAAGGTATGCAGGCGGAAGACGTTTCCGTGGTTGGCTAATCTTGGGTAATATTAAAAATTATAAACTTATCTTTGCAGTGAGCTAGAAGTCCTAAAAGCCCGGTTTTTTTCAGAAAACTGGGCTTTTTTATGCCTATTCAACACCTAAAGACCGCTTTTGAGGGTTTTAAAAACCGCCTTTTTTTAGTCCCTTTTTTATTCAGATATTCATCAAATACTTGTTGACAAAAATTAGATAAATCAATAATATACGCGTCTTGTTGATGCGGGGTGGAGCAGCCTGGTAGCTCGTCGGGCTCATAACCCGAAGGTCGTCGGTTCAAATCCGGCCCCCGCTACCAAATTCGAAAACCGTGGTAAGCTGTTACCGCGGTTTTTTTATGCCATTCGGCTCAATGGCTTTAATTAGATATTCAAGGCCATTGGTTTTTAGCTCCAAGGCAAGTTGCATTTGTGCACCCAATTGCCCTTTTGGAAAACCTTTTTTAGCAAACCAGATTAAATAAGCTTCCGGTAAATCGATTAGATAGCGGCCTTGGTATTTACCAAATGGCATTTTTGTGACAGCAAGTTTCGAGAGATTCTCGGGTTTTAGCATTACTTACGTTTTCCAATGCTCTAATTGAATTCGACAATCAGCTGCATTGCTTGATAGCCAAATTTCATCATCCTCAATTGTGGCTTGAATAGACATGCTCCGAGCTGCCATTTTACTTAATTGGTCTACCTGCTCTTCAGGTAAATTGTAGACCTTTAAGTTATTAATACTAGACACTTTGTTTTGTAACTGTTGCCACCAAATATGCGCACTATTGCCGCTATAGGTATATACATGAACTGCTTGGCTGCGGCCACAAGCTTTGCGCATACGTTTTTCGTCAACTTGTCCTAATTCAATCCATAACTCTATTTCATCGCTTAATGATCGTTGCCATAAGTCTGGTTCATTGTCAGTGCTTATGCCTTTGCAGAAGCTAAGGTGTTCACTGGCATGAACAATAAAGGCTAAAACCCTCACCATCATACGTTGTTCATTTTCTGATGGGTGGCGAGCAATCGTGAGGCTATGATTGGCATAATAATGCTGATCTAAATTAGCAATTTGCAGCTCGGCTTTGTATATAGTTGCACTCTGGGCCATGTTTAACGCTCTTAGAAAAAACGTGACTATACATAAAGCTTGTTAAGAAAGCTTTGTTTGTTATTAATTTAGTGGGTAATTTTTTATTTGCTGATCTAAATTTTAGGCAAAAAAAAGCCCATCCGAGGATGGGCAAAGTGAGCAAAACGGTTACTTCTGAAAATCTAATTGACTAGCTTGCTGCGCCAAGGCCTCAATACTAGCCCAATCCTGTTGCGCTACTATATCACTTGGGGTTAGCCATGTGCCACCCACACACATTACATTAGGCAATTCTAGGAACTGCTCTGCAGTGTTAGGTTTGACTCCACCCGTAGGACAGAATTTAAGATTTGCCAAGGGGCCATAGAAGGCTTTTAGTAAATCCACACCGCCCACAACAACGGCTGGAAATAGCTTAAACCTCTCGTAACCAAGCTCCATGCCGGCCATGGCTTCGCTTACGCTGGCAACCCCTGGCAAAAGGGGTATAGAAGCTTGTGCACCATAGGCCAGTAGGCCAGGTGTGGCGCCAGGGCTAACAATAAAGTCAGCGCCAGCCTCAATACAAGCTTCATATTGTTCCGGAGTAGTCACCGTGCCAGCACCAACAATGGCGTCGGGCAGGGCTTCACTAATTTGTTTAATGGCTTGTAGGCCATAGTCATTACGCAAAGTAATCTCAAGTACTTTGAGACCGCCTTTGACCAATGCGGTACACACCCCGAGGGCTTGTTCGGCATTATCTAGCTTGAGTACCGGAATCACCGGAGCTGCAGCGCAGATAGCATCGATACGTTGGGTGTGTTGTGACATAAGGTTCATGCTAGGCGCTCCAATAGATACTGATAGGTCGTTGCAAAAAAGCAAAAATAGGCATTTTGACAGGGCTGCGCAATTGCATGGCCTGCTCAAGGGTAATCAGTTTGTCATCGCCGACTAGATGCAAAAACTTATGCTTTGCTAAATGAATTTGTTGGCCAGTCCATGTAATACGTTGGGTAGGCTCCACTGGTGCAGTGGTGGCGCTACAAAGCAAGGGATTATCCTCTGCCATGGCGTGTGATAAATTAGGGCACTCTGGGAATAGTGATGCCGTATGGCCATCATTACCCATACCTAAAATCATCACATCAATTGGGCGGCTCATTTGCTGCAAATGCTCATGGCACGTTTGACAGCCTTCTTGATTACTGGCAGCGCCGTTATACATAGGCACAAAATTAGCGCTGGCAGCGGCATTTTGTAATAAATGCTCACGCACTAAGGCGGCGTTACTACCAGCTTCATGTTCGGCAACCCAGCGTTCATCGACAAGAGTAATATCAACTCGTGACCAATCCAGGGCCTGTTCACTCAGAGCTGCAAACATAACCGTTGGTGTGCGGCCACCAGACACAGCCAAGCTAGCGCGAGATTGTTCTGCTAAGGCTTGTCGTAGGCAGTCAGCAATGGCTTGAGCTAGATCGACAGCCAAGTTGGCAGAACTATCACTGGTATACCAGTGCGTATGTTCAGGTAAATAATTAGGCTTAGCAGTGCTCATACCATCGGTGTCCAAAAGCGTTAATCATGTCATCAGCGGCTTGTGGGCCACGGCTCCCCGCTGGGTAAGAATGTAAAGGTGAATCACTATTTTCCCAAGCTGCTCGCATTTGATCGCACCATTGCCATGAAGCTTCTACTTCATCTCGTCGCACAAATAAGCTTTGGTTGCCTTTCAGTGCTTCCAGCAATAAGCGCTCATAGGCATCAGGAATACGAACATTGCCTTGAGTTTGGGCAAAATCCAGATTTAATGGGTCGCGACGTAAGCGCATACCTTTATCAATACCTTGTTCTTTGGTTAGGGTTTGCAGTGCAATACCCTCAGATGGTTGCAGTCGAATAACCAGTTTGTTTTCGGCCAAAGCCGCCTGATCATCATCAAAGATATGGTGACGATTAGGGTGGAAATGAATCACAATTTCAGTAGTCTTGCTGCTCATTCGCTTACCTGTGCGCAGGTAAAATGGTGTTCCAGCCCAGCGCCAGTTAGCAATATCAGCTCGTAAAGCCAGATAAGTTTCAGTTTGGCTTGCTGTGTTGGCATCAGGTTCGTTCAAATAACCTGGTGCTGGTTGACCTTTAAATTCACCATCGCCATATTGCCCACGCACCAAGTATTTATTGATGCTACTCGATTCCATGGGCTTTAAGGCTTCTAGAACGCGAACCTTTTCGTTACGAATACTATCAGCATCTAAACGTGATGGGGGTTCCATTGCCACTAGTGATAGTAGCTGTAAAAGATGGTTTTGCACCATATCACGCATTTGTCCGGCATGATCAAAATAACCCCAACGGCCTTCAATACCTATTTCTTCAGCAACGGTAATCTCAACATAGCTAATATGGTCGTGGTTCCATAAATCTGCGAATATTGGGTTAGCAAAGCGTAACGCTATCAGATTTTGTACCGTTTCTTTGCCTAAGTAATGGTCAATACGATAAATTTGTTCTTCTGCGAAGTATTTGCCGACGGTGTCATTAATCACTTTTGAAGAGTCTAAATCGTGACCGATGGGCTTTTCTAGCACAATACGACTGCCATTGCCGTTTAAACCAGCAGCTTTTAGATTGCTGCAAATATCACCAAAAATACTTGGTGGGGTGGCTAGATAAAAAGTCGTATCAGGCCCCCAGTCAGCTAACTTGTTGGCTAGGTTGGTATAGGCTTGGGTGTCTTGCATATCAAGTTGCAAGTAATCTAAGCGCTGCAAGAAACGTTGCTTTACTGCACTATCTAATTCGTCAGCTGCAACAAATTTGGCTAGAGTATTGTCAACGTCTTGGGTAAAATCAGTAACATCATATGCTTTGCGTGCTAGGCCAAGAATGCGGGTATCATCGTTAAGCAGGTTGGCTTTATCCAATTGAAATAAAGCGGGCAGTAATTTGCGCAAAGACAAATCGCCTAGGGCGCCAAATAGCACTAGACTTTGACTAAAATTATTGCTGTTTGGGTTTGCTGTGGCCATCGTTAAAATATGGGTTGATGCGAATTATGATTGTAATAATACTACAATATTTGCGTTCGTAGTAGGCATTTATCTTAAAATGTTGGTAATATTACGTAAATATTGAATTATGCCCTATGCAGGAGTGCAGTCAAAATGAGCCCAGTCGATAATTTGCTGGAACAATTGAGTTCGCAATTGGATAGCCTCAACCGATCTGAGCGAAAGGTTGCTCAGGTGATTCTGAATGACCCGCAATTGGCAACTGGTTTAAGTATTGCCGCTTTGGCGGAAAAATCGTCTGTTTCTGAGCCTACGGTAAACCGCTTATGTCGTTCTTTTGGTATCAAAGGTTTTCCTGATTTTAAGATTCGTTTGGCCCAAAGTATGGCCAAAGGCACGCCCTATATCAGTCAGAATGTGGCTCTTGATGACAGCGCCGAAACCTATACCGACAAAATATTCTCTAGTTCCATTGCCAGTTTGGAAGCAACTCGCCGTAAGGTTGACCCAGCCATGGTTAGCAAGGCAGTCGATTATCTTAGCCAGGCTCATCAGATTATGTTTTTTGGCATGGGTGCCTCTGGTGCGGTTGCCCAAGATGCGCAACATAAATTCTTTCGTTTTAATATTCCCGTAGTGGCTCACAATGATGCTTTATTGATGCGTATGCATGCGGCTGCATGTCGACGGGGTGATGTGGTGGTATTGCTGTCCTTTACTGGCCGCACTAAAGAAACCATTGAGATAGCTCGTATTGCCCGTCAAGCTGGGGCTGTTACTATTGCGGTGACAGCACCGGATTCGCCCCTATCTGAAGAGGTGAGTATGGCTTTAAAAATTGTGGCGCCTGAAGATACCGATGTATATATGCCTATGCAGTCTCGGTTAATTCAACTAACCTTACTGGATGTCTTGGCTACGGGTGTTATCTTACGTCGTGGCGAAGATTTTCAGGATCATTTGCGTAGTATTAAACACAGTTTAGTGGGTACGCGTCTAGACCCTAATGAAGCTGAATAATAAAGGTAATATTGAATGGCTGTGGTTAATCTTTGGTGGCGCCAAGCACTATTAATATGTGTCCTGGCTGTGTTTCTTTCAGGCTGTGTATTAACTAAAGCAGTAACTACGCCTATGCGAGTTGTGGGTGCTGTGGTTTCTGTGGTGCCAGTTGTAGGTGACGCGGTAGATGCCACCATTGAGGAAGTAGCTGATGGGGTTGACGAAATACCTTTATAGCTAAACCCTTATAGGCTAACCAGACATTATTAAGTGCCTCATTAAAAGCCCCAAAGTTGAAGTAATTGTTTTGGCAAAATGCATGCTTTAACGCTTCTTTTCTCCCTATTATGATTTTGTCTATATCGCCTAATCAAAGCGCTTTTTTGTTCATTAGGTAATGCCCTTAAAAATAGCCAGAATTGATTGTTTTGCTTATGGTGGCACCAGTATTTTTTGCGTTATACTGGTGGTTTAGCAGGCCGATTATTTTCAGGAATTTGTAGCTTATGTCAGGTGTCATCCCCATAGATGAGGGCGTCGAGCGTTTATCTCTTAAGGAGTATACGGAAAAGGCCTATTTAGACTATTCCATGTACGTTATCCTCGATCGGGCATTGCCACATATTGGTGATGGTTTAAAGCCCGTACAGCGCCGTATTGTTTATGCCATGTCCGAATTAGGTCTAAAAAATTCGGCTAAATATAAGAAATCTGCACGCACCATAGGGGATGTATTAGGTAAATTTCACCCCCATGGTGATAGCGCTTGTTATGAAGCCATGGTGCATATGGCGCAAACTTTTTCTTATCGTTATACCCTTGTCGATGGCCAAGGTAACTGGGGTTCGGCTGATGACCCGAAATCCTTTGCTGCCATGCGTTATACCGAGGCGCGCCTGGCCCCCTATGCCGATGTTTTACTGGGTGAGTTGGGTCAGGGTACAGTTGATTGGGGCCTAAATTTCGATGGCACCTTGCAAGAGCCCCTCGTGCTTCCTGCTAGGGTACCTAACGTATTGCTTAATGGTGCGACGGGTATTGCCGTAGGTATGGCAACGGATATCCCACCCCATAATTTACGCGAGGTGGTCGAGGCCAGTATCCATCTATTGGATAATCCCCAAGCAACTACACGCGATTTATGTGAATTTATCAAAGGGCCTGATATGCCCACGGCGGCAGAAATTATCAGTTCCCGTGATGATATCTTAAATATGTATGAAACGGGGCGTGGCAGTATTCGTATGCGTGCCGTGGTCAATAATGAAGACGGTGATCTAGTGATTGCTGCCTTACCCTATCAGGTTTCCGGGGCCAAAGTATTAGAGCAAATCGCTGCACAAATGCAGGCCAAAAAACTGCCCATGGTGGCGGATTTGCGGGATGAATCTGATCATGAGAACCCAACCCGTTTAGTCATTGTGCCACGTTCAAACCGTGTTGATACTGAGCAGCTTTTAAATCATCTTTTTGCCACCACAGACCTTGAGCGGACTTATCGAGTTAATCTTAATTTGATAGGCACTGATGGTCTACCGCAAGTAAAAGCCTTACATACTATTCTGGGTGAATGGCTGCAATTTCGTATGGAAACTGTACGCAAACGTTTGCAATATCGATTGGATAAAGTACTTGATAGGCTGCATTTATTGGAAGGTTTGCTGATTGCCTTTTTAAATATCGATGAGGTGATCGCGATTATTCGTGAAGAGGAAAAGCCAAAGCCAGTGCTTATCCAGCGCTTTGCTCTATCAGAGCGTCAAGCGGAAGCCATCCTTGAATTAAAGTTACGCCATTTGGCCAAACTCGAAGAGATGCGTATTAAAGGCGAACAAGAAGATTTGGCCAAAGAGCGCGATGAATTAACCTTGATTTTAGGCTCCAAAGCACGTTTAAAAACCTTAATTAAACGCGAACTAACAACAGATGCCGAAGCCTTTGGTGATGATCGTCGTACGCCTATTGTGCAACGTGCAGAGGCCAAAGCTTTATCGGAAAGGGATCTCTTGACCTCTGAGCCAGTCACCATTGTCCTGTCTAAGCAAGGCTGGGTGCGTGCTGCTAAAGGTCATGATGTTGATGCCGAGAATTTGAATTATAAATCAGGCGATGCTTACTATTTAGCTATTAAAGGGCGTAGCAATCAAAGTGTGTCATTTATTGATGATGCCGGTCGTGCTTATGCTTTAGAGGCTCATACATTGCCCTCTGCTCGTGGCCAAGGGGAGCCACTAAGTGGTCGCTTTAATGCCCCTAGTGGTGTGCATTTTGCCGCTGCTGTTTGTGCTAAGCCAGACCAGTTATTGTTAATGTGTACCGATGCGGGTTATGGCTTTGTAGCTAAATTTGCTGATCTGTTAACCAAGAACAAAGCCGGTAAGGTGGTAATGAGTGTGCCCAAGGGTGGCAAGGTGCAAACCCCTCAGTTTATCGATGAGGTGGATACGACCTGGTTAGTTGCGGTTAGCAATGAAGGCCGTATGTTAGTATTTCCACTACAGGATTTACCCCAGTTAGCCCGGGGTAAAGGTAACAAGATTATCAATATATCTGCGGCCCGCGTCGCTAGCCGTGATGAGTTTATGGTATCCGTAGCTTTGGTCAAAGAAGACGATGAGCTGCTGGTGCATTCGGGCAAACGTTACCTGCGCCTTAAAGGCACAGATTTAGTTCACTATCGTGGCGAGCGAGGCCGCCGGGGTAATAAGCTGCCGCGGGGCTTCCAGAAGGTTGATGATTTAGAGGTTGTGGCCAAAGAAGAAGTGGCAGTTGAGGACATAGTCACCGACTAAGCATTGTTAAAGCCGGTACTCGAAAAGATTCTTTTTTGGCCGGCTTCCAATCTCAACAGAAACGCTTTAGGACGACAAAGTTTTGGAAAAGTGATCGATCTGCATATTCAGTAGATCTTGGTAGTCACTGCTTAAACGAGTCAGGCTAAAGGAGCCATTGTTCAGTAGTTGGCAATTATCGAGCTGCAAAACCCGTTGTTGTAGTTCAGGATGATAAGCCACTTGGCGACTGATCATCATATCGTCTAAGCGTTCGGCATGAGAGAGTTCGGCAGCCTCATTAATAAGGTCAGCTGTATCATCCAAGGGCCCAGTGTGGACAACGATCTGAATATTTAAACAAGGTCGCCCATCTATAATCCGCTGCTGGTTAAAGGCTTTATATAGACCAAAGAAAAACTGTGCTGCACAAAGTGCATTAACACAATGGGTCATATGCTCTTGGGGCTTATCAAAGGTCACCAAAACATCGTGATTGTCTTCCGTTTCAATTGTGCCACCATAAATAGCACAAACCTGATCCACTAATTTCTGGTAGGCCTTCAACAGGCGATGTTTCTCATCGGCTACCATGGGACCTTGATCACGAGTATTGACATTAATATATAGCAGGCTGACTAGTGCGTTCTCATCGGCAGCACTAATTTCTGCTCGCAAGGCTTCAGGTATAGGGGTATTAGCCAAAGTTGCCGGGGGTTCGTTATCCATACCTGATGGATTGATGGCTATGGGGTCTTGCGGGCTGCCGGCATATTGTAAATCTTCCATGGTCACGATAGGTACATGGCGCGTAAATTCTGTATCGACAGGTTGTTGTATGCCGATATTTGGACTTAACAATGGGTCACCAATATCACCTAAATCAGGACTATCAGACAGCTCTTGTGCCAAACTATGTAGCTCATGGTCGAAGCCTTCCTGACCTACCTCTAAGGAGCTGGCTGGTATCACGGGTAAGCCCGTACCTTGGGGCATATCTAGTTCAAACTGATGCTCCGTTTGCGCCTGCAGCATATGGTTTTCATTAACGGAATTAAAACCTAAATTCAAAATGCCCCATTCATCTAGGCGTTGGTCATCGAGTGGAGGTGCGCGATCATAAAGCAGAAGCTGTTCTTGGGCTTCATGTAAGTCTTGCATAGGCTGATATAAGCGGGAGCCGAACCACCAGCCAACTACTAGACTAAGTAAGCCCAGAGCCAAGCAACCAGGCCATAAAAGCTGTATAAGAGCTTGCCAGCTAGGTTGTAGATTAACCGCAGCAACCTTGACTTGAAGACTACCTAATACTAGATCATTACTACGTATAGTAAATTTATCCAGATCTCGGCTGCCAAGAAAACCAGCCTTAGCTAACATTTTGTCATCGGCATTATAAATAGCTGCGCCTGTAATAGTGTCACTGTTAATAAGCTCTTGCAAAGATACATTGAGGCTAATCAGGTCTTGGCGCAGAATTAATGGTGCACTCAGCTTAGCTAACTGGCTGCCCAACTGTTGTTGCTGGTGCTGTTGCTGTTGTCCTGCTGCAGTTTGCAAATGCATATAGGTCATACTGCCAAGCGCTAGCAAGCTAAAAATAAATACCATTAGCGTCAACAGAATGGTTTTTTGAACCAGGCTGATACGCGACTGCATATGTTGACGTAAAGTACGTGTTCTATTCTGATTGGTCACAATAAATTTTCAAGTTATGGCGCTTGTGCAAGCCTCACATTTTACACAGGAAGTGGTAAAATAATAAGACATATTTTTAACCTCTATGGGCTTATGCCTTAGGTTTCAATCACTAACCCTGCATATAGTTTATTAATCAAGGATTATCTTCATGTTTGCTAGCCTTACTTTGTTGCATAAAAATGCTGCTTTTCCCCAGGCAGTTGCCGCCTTAATGCTGCAGCATGGTATTGACAAAGAACCTATGCAGTTAGGGGCAAACCATGATTGCTATGCTTGGCAGTGGGTGTTTGCAGGTATACCACAAGCCTTAGAAGGTGATATTTCCCAGTTACTGGCTGCTGATATGCAGCAAGGACAAGCTGACTATATTCTTTATGCCGGTGAACAGGCACCGGCAATCAAATTGGCTGTATTTGATATGGACTCTACCTTAATTCAGGCAGAGGTTATGGACGAATTGGCTTATGAGGCAGGTATAGGGGAGCAGGTAGCAGCCATCACCGCCAGTGCTATGCGGGGTGAGATTGGCTTTCAAGAGAGCTTTAAGCGTCGCTTAGGTCTGCTGAAAGGATTTGATTGTAGCGATTTGGAAGCCATTTATCAGCGTATCGAATTGATGCCGGGTGCGGAAAGGCTAATGCGCAATCTCGTTAATCAAGGTGTTTACTGTGTTATTTTATCGGGTGGCTTTAGTTATTTTGCTGACCGTTTTGCTGCGCGTTTGGGCATGCAGGAAGCGCACTCTAACCCTCTTCAACAAGTTGATAATAAACTCACGGGTGATATCTCGGTACCTATCTTGGATGCTGAACGTAAACTCGAATTATTAACAGCAATCAGTGCAAACAATAACTGGCAAGTAGCGCAAACCATGGCCGTTGGTGACGGTGCTAATGACCTACCGATGCTTGGTGCTGCTGGTTTAGGTGTAGCTTTTCATGCCAAACCTCTGGTTATTGAGCAAGCGCCTCACCACGTCAGCCATTTTGGCCTTGATGCGCTGCTGTATGTATTGGGTTTGGCTGATAAGGACTTAATATAAGACTAGTTTTAGTCTTTATTGTGGTTAGATATTAATTAAGGTTTTGTGGGCTTCCCCTGGCTCTTCTTTAACTAGGCGTGGAACCAGATAGCCAGGCAATTTGGCTTGTAATTTAAGGATTAATTGCTGGCCTTCCTCAATACCAACAAAGAAATGTTCCGTGCCAGCGACATGGTCTGGTAGGTGCAGATAATAAGGCAATACTTGCGCCTTAAATAAGCTCTCGCTTAGGGCGATCAAGCTGGCTGCATCATTATTTATGGTATTTAATAGCACGCTCTGATTAAGCATGGTCACCCCGGCTTGATGCAACCGTCCACAAGCTTCAATCACTTCCTGATCAATTTCTTGACTATGATTACAGTGGATAACCATCACCACTTGCAAAGGTGAGTTTTGCAGGCGTTGGCATAAGGCTGAGGTAATGCGTGATGGCAGTACTACTGGTAAACGGCTATGTATCCGTAAGCGCTTAATTTGGGGTAGCTTCTCTACCTCGTCCAGTAAAGAAAAAAGCATGTTGTTGGTCAGCGCTAGTGGGTCACCACCACTTAAAATAATTTCCTCTAGGTTGGTGTCCTTAGCTAGCTGTGCCAGACTTTCTTGCCATTGGCTGCGGGAACGTTGTTGTTCAGCGTAGGGGTAATGCCGGCGAAAACAATAGCGGCAATTAATAGCACAATGGCCGGCGGCGATAAGCAAGGCACGACCATAGTATTTATGCACTACGCCAGGTGTGGGATTAAAATCAGCTTCAGCTAAGGGGTCATGGGAAAATTCAGCTGTGGTAATAGCCTCGGCAGCCTGAGGTAAAACCTGCAAGAGCAATGGGTCTTGGGGATTGCCTGGCTCCATGCGGGCAATAAACGTGGGTGGCACTAAGGTATCAAAACCTTGATCGTCAGCCAGCAAATCCTGTATTGCGGCCTCACTAAATTGTAATTGTTGTAGTAGGTGTTTGGGGTCGCGTACACTGTTTGCTAGCTGCTGGCGCCAATGGTTTTCTTCAGCCCTTTGTTCTGGGCTTAGGATAACTTCAGCATGAGACTCAACTTGTGCCACAGTTTCAGGTATCATTAGTGTTTTCCGTTTATACAATTAATTGAGCAACACGATGGCGAATTATAGCACTAACGAATTCAAGAATGGTCTGAAAGTCATGTTGGAAGGCGACCCATGTTCCATGGTGGATGTGGAGTTTGTTAAGCCAGGTAAAGGTCAGGCTTTTACCCGGGTAAAAATGAAAAACCTAAAAAGTGGCCGGGTCTGGGAACGTACTTTTAAATCGGGAGAGAGCATTGAAAGTGCTGACGTTATGGATCGCGATATGGAGTACCTGTACACCGATGGTGAGTTTTGGCACTTTATGATGACCGACGGCTCTTTCGAACAGTTTGCTGCGGACGCCACAGCTGTAGGTGATTGTACCAAGTGGTTAAAAGAACAAGATGTTTATCTGGTAACCCTTTGGAATGGTGCTCCCATTAGTGTTTCAGCACCTAATTTTGTGGAGTTGCAGGTTACTGAAACAGACCCTGGTCTGAAAGGTGACACCGCTCAAGGTGGCAGTAAGCCTGCTTACCTGCAAACAGGTGCTATGGTGCGTGTACCGCTATTTATTGAAGAAGGTGAAATCCTAAAGATTGATACGCGCACTGGCGAATACGTTAGCCGTGCTTAATCTTATAGTCTGCCCTTAAGTTCTGTAACCAAGATCTTAAGGGCAATTGCCTAGCTTCTACGCTTCTAAATAACGATCGAGTTTAGCATGTCTAAAGTGTCTACTTGGCAGCCCAGCGCTGATATAACCATGTTACAAGCGCGGGCGAAAATGCTAGCACAGGTGCGAGACTTTTTTGCTGTCCGCCAGGTTTTAGAAGTAGACACCCCTATTCTTTCCCACCATGGTGTGAGTGATCCCCATATTGATAGTATCAGGGCTGAGTTTACGCCCGATGGTGCTAGTCATGGGGAAACCATGTTTCTAATGAGTTCCCCTGAATATGCTATGAAGCGCTTATTGGCGTCAGGTAGTGGCAGTATTTTTCAGATAGCCAAAGCCTTTCGTAATGGTGAAGCGGGGCGCCGTCATAATCCTGAATTTACCATGTTGGAATGGTATCGGGTGGACTTTGATCTGCAGCAGTTAATGGCAGAGGTGGCTGACTTATTGGGGCTATTGTTGGCGCCACATTTAGGTCCATTAGAGTGGCACTATTTGAGCTACGCTGAGGCTTTTGAGCAGATACTCGGGGTCAATCCTTGGTTAATGGATGATCAGGCTGTACAGACCTTGGCACAACAGCATATTGATATTGTGCTGCCTGCCGATACGCCACGGGAGACATGGCTAGATCTTTTGATGAGTCATTGTATAGAGCCTGCCCTGCCAACAGCCTGCTTTATATACAATTATCCGCCAGCCCAAGCCGCCTTGGCCAAACTTGAGACTGATGCCGCAGGGCAATCCGTAGCCCGTCGTTTTGAGGTTTATATACAAGGTATGGAGCTGGCTAATGGTTATCAAGAGTTAACCGATGCGCAAGAACAAACGCATCGCTTTAAGCAGGATAATCAGTTACGAGCACAACTAGGCAAACCAAATATGCCAGCCGATCAGCGTTTAATTGACGCCTTGCAGGCAGGTCTGCCCGTTTGTGCGGGGGTAGCTATGGGCGTGGAACGCATCTTAATGCTGGCCTATAAAAAACAAGAAATTGCTGAAGTCTTAGCTTTTAATCACCCATTAGCTTAGCTAACATCTGTCCCATGCGCGTAGTGACACCCGGCTGAAGTTCAGCATTCCATGTGCAAGTATCTTTAGGTAGGCAAAGAACAATCGTTGAGCCTAGTTTAAAGCGGCCCATTTCTTCACCTTTGCGTAAAGAAATCTCTTGTTGATCACCATATTCCCAGGTTTGCACTTGCTTACCCGTGGGGCAGACTAAGCCCGACCAAGTTGTTTCTATGCTAGCAACCACCATGGCGCCCACCAGTACCATAGCCATAGGGCCAAATTCTGTCTCAAAAATAGCCACTAAGCGTTCGTTACGAGCAAATAAATTAGGCACATTGGCCGCGGTTGCCTGATTGACAGAAAATAACTGTCCTGGCACATGGGCCATGCGTAATAGTTTGCCATCGCAGGGCATATGGATACGATGGTAATCTTTAGGTGCTAAATAAATGGTAGTAAATTGACCATTTTCGAATGGTGCGGACCAAGCAGGGTTGCCCCCCAATAAAGCGTTAACACTATACTCTTGGCCTTTGGCTTGGAAAATCTGACCAGCATTAATATCACCGATTTGGCTAACTGCGCCATCAACGGGACAGGCTAGGTGTGCTGGGTCATGATCAATGTGACGCGCATCTGTTTTTAAGCTGCGGGTAAAGAAATCATTAAAGCTCACATAATCTGCAAAGTCTTCGCGCTCGGCTTCCTGCATATTAACTTTAAACTGCTTGGCAAACAGTTTAATCAATGGGTTTTTGATAAGTGGTAGACGGCTTTCTGCTAAAGCACCTAACAAACGTGACAATAGGTGCTGGGGAATAATATATTGCAGCAGAACAAACAAACGGTCTTTCATAATATTTCCTGAGTCAATTTAATGATGAGTATCAAACTCATCCAGTGAGGCTTTAATTTGTCGGTAACTAGCTAAGCGGACTGGATCAATCTCACCGTCCTCTGCAGCCTGCAAAAGGGCGCAGCCTGGTTCATGTTCATGGGAACAATTACTAAATTTGCAATAGCCCAAATACGGGCGAAATTCACGAAATGCTTCTAGTAAAGTATCAGCATCCATATGCCACAAACCAAATTCGCGAATGCCCGGTGAGTCAATTAGGTCACCACCATTGGGAAAGTGAAATAATCTTGCTGTAGTGGTGGTATGAATTCCTTGTTGGTGATATTCCGATAAGGCACTGACCTTTAAACCTGTCCCCGGCAATAAAACATTAACTAATGAAGATTTACCCACGCCAGATTGCCCAACAAACACACTTACACGTTGGTTAAGGACGGCTAGCAAAGCCTCGAGGCCATCTTGGGTTTTGGTGGAAGCACGAATAACCCGATAGCCTAGTTGTTCATAGCGGGCCAGCATGGGTGCTAGATGGGCTTCCGACTCGGCATCCAATAAATCCGTTTTATTGAGTAAAATAATGGGCTCAATAGCACTGGCTTCAGCGGCTACTAGATAACGATCTACCAGGTTGGCATAGGTATGGGGTTTGGGGGCAATGGTGACAACAATCTGGTCAATATTGGCAGCAACTGGCTTAAGTTCACCGTATTTATTGGGGCGACTGAGTTCACTATGGCGAGGATCCCTGGCCACAATAACCCCAGTCTGATCAGCGGCCTGACGCCAAGAGACTTTATCACCAGTGACTAGATGACCTAAATTAGACCGTAGTTTGCATCTGAAAATAGTTCCTTGCTCAGCTTCTACATCGATTTGCGAACCATAATGTGCGACAATTAAGCCTTGCTGCTCGGGACCTAGATCGCCATGTTCGATAGCTGAGTCGATGGCCTGATCTTGTTTCTGAGCACGGGCGCGGCGCTCGGCCTGCACCTTCTCAATTTGCCATTTTTGGCGGCGGGTTAACTGTCGTTTTGCCATGTAATTGCAATTAGCCTGACTATTTGGGGTTTATTCTACCGCGAAGTGGGGCATAATTCAGGTTTTCGCCCCGATTAAACAAATTTATTGTCATTCATAGCACTACAAGGATATACCATGGCCAAGCACCCCCATAACCTGATTTGGATTGATCTGGAAATGACCGGTTTGGATCCAGAAACAGATGTGATTATCGAGATAGCCACCATTGTTACAGATGCCAATCTTAATGTCTTATCCCAAGGGCCATCTTTAGCCATTCATCAGACGGACGAAGTGCTAGCCAATATGAATCCCTGGTGTATTAAACAGCATGGCCAGTCGGGCTTAACCCAACGAGTTCGGGAGAGTGACATCTCCACTACTCAGGCTGAACAAATGACCTTAGCATTCTTGCAACAATATGTTGAGGCGGGGGTTTCGCCTATGTGTGGTAACAGTATCGGGCAAGATCGACGCTTCTTGGTGAAGTATATGCCTGAGCTGGCAAACTACTTCCATTATCGCAATTTAGATGTCAGTACCTTAAAGGAATTAGCGCGCCGCTGGCAGCCAGAGTTGTTGGCTGATTTTCATAAGCAAGGTACCCATTTGGCCATGGACGATATTATTGATTCCATTGCTGAACTGGCGTTTTATCGGGAGCGCATGTTAAAGATTTAACTTGGCGTTTGCCGTGGCCTAGTAGCATAGCCAAGTAGCTTAGCCAATTAACTTAGAAAAGTAACTTAACGTAGATGCTTAATTTTGCGTGCATCCAAGGTGAGTAGGGGTAATGGCTTGAGTGGGATGGCTTGTGCAGCCCGCTCCTCTAACTCCTGTAATGCCCATTGGATATGCTCCTGCACCATCCCTGATGTATCCTTTAAGCGTGCCTGTAAAGCCGCAATAGTGGCCGCATTCGCTTGGCCATTGCCAAGGGCGACAGCAATATTGCGTAACCAGCCTTCGTACCCAGCCCGGCGAATAGGTGAACCTTGGGTGCGTTCGTCAAACTCTTCAGCTGACCAATTAAATAAGCTAATCAGGCTGGCTTGGTCTAGTCCATGGCGTGGTTTAAAGTCAGATTCTGTTGTGGCTTGGGGGTAGCGGTTCCAAGGGCAGGCTAGTTGGCAATCATCACAACCAAAAATGCGATTGCCCATCAAGGGTCTAATTGCTTCTGGAATAGCCCCTTTATGCTCAATGGTTAAATAAGCAATGCAACGGTTAGCATCCAATACATAAGGTTCGGGAAAGGCCTTGGTTGGACACAGATCCATGCAGGCGCTACAGCGGGAGCAATGATCTTTGTCGTAAGGTTCGTCTGTGGGTAAAGGTAAGTCGATAAAAATTTCGCCCAGTACAAACCAGGATCCAGTGCGGCGATTAATTAACAGGGTGTTTTTGCCTTGCCAGCCTAGACCAGCTTGTTGCGCCATGGGTTTTTCCATGACTGGCGCACTATCCACAAACACCCGATAACCAAAAGGTCCAATTAAGGCCTCCATGGCCTTGGCCATTTGTGCCAAGCGTTTGCGAACTAGCTTGTGATAATCTCTACCCAAAGCATAGCGTGCGATATAGCCTTGTTGATCATCTTCTAAGCAACTTTTGGTGGTCAACTGCGGATCCAAATAATGCATGCTAAGGCAGATCACTCTTACGGTACCTGGTACTAATTCAGCCGGCCGATAGCGTTTGCTGCCATGGGCTGACATATAATCCATATCGGCATGATAGCCTTGGGTAACCCACTCTTGTAAGCGTTGGCCAGCAGCTTCTAAATCAGGTTTCACCACACCCATTTCAGCAAACCCAAATTGCTGGGCAAGTTGTTGAATTTGCCCATGTAAACTGTGCAATTGTTGTTGGCTTAGGGGCGGAGCTTGGGTAGCATTTTCAGACATAGGGATATTTTACCTTGATTTGCTATGGAAAGACTACGCACGAGTGCTTGGACAAGGTATCATGGGCGCTGGCTAAAAATATTCCTCAACTAACCCACGGATCCAATACATTTACCATGACCGAACAACTGCTACTAGAAGCGCAAGGAGAGGATGCCATGGTGGCCCTTGGTCATCACTTGGGCGCTGTTATGCAAGCTAAAGATTCCGGCTTAGTGGTGTTTTTGCAGGGTAATTTAGGTATGGGAAAAACCACCTTAGTAAGGGGTATAATGCGCTCATTTGGGCATACGGGTGCGGTAAAAAGTCCTACCTATACTTTGGTTGAACCCTACGAGTTTAAGGCCTTGCAAGTTAATCATTTTGATCTATATCGCCTTGGTAATGCCGAAGAATTGGAATTTCTTGGTATTCGCGACTATTTTTCTGGCTCAGCCATTAATCTTATCGAGTGGCCAGACAAAGGTGCGGGTATTCTGCCAACAGCTGATTTAACCATTACGATTACTGGTGCTGGGCCACAAAGGGAATTGTTGTTTGCGGCAAGCAGTCATTCAGCCCAGAGTTTACTAACACAGCTGCGGGAGGCAAGCCGTGTTTAGGTTACTATTTCGTGCCATGCTTATCGGCTTATTGTTTGTTGGCGTAAAGAGTTGGGCAGCAGAGGTAAAAAACGTACGCATTTGGCCAGCGCCAGATAGTACGCGAGTGGTATTTGATATCAGTGCGCCAGTTACCTTTGAAGTCATTCGCCTAATTAATCCAGAACGTCTGGTGATTGATATACCTTCAAGTCGACTGCAAGCAGCCTTATCGCAACTGGACTTTACCGGAAGCCCGATTAAAGCCATTAGGCATAGTCAGCGCCCAAATAATAAACTGCGCTTGGTGCTTGATTTAAAGCATAAGCTAGAAGCCAAATTATTTACTCTTAAGCCTAACCAGTCCTATGGCCATCGTCTGGTGATTGATTTAAATAACTATCAAGTATCTGGTGCTAAGGTTAGCTCACAGCCTAAGCAGCAAGCGGTAAAAAGCTTGCCCATCATAGATAACCAGCGCAATATTGTCATTGCTATTGATGCCGGTCATGGTGGCGAGGATCCTGGAGCATTGGGCCCGCGTTTTGATGGTAAAAGATTACGTGAAAAGCATGTAGTTATGGCTATTTCTAAGTATCTGCAAAAAGAATTAGATAGTATGCCGGGTTTTGAAAGTGAGCTGCTTCGCAGTGGTGACTATTATATTGGTTTGCGCGATAGAACCAAAAAAGCCCGTCAGGCGAGTGCTGATTTATTTGTTTCTGTCCACGCTGATGCTTTTACTAATCCTAAGGCTCGTGGTGCTTCGGTATGGACTTTGTCCAAAAGTGGCGCTTCTAGTGAGATGGGTCGTTGGTTAGCCAGAAAAGAAAACAGCGCTGACCTGATTGGTGGTATTGGTGGGGTCAGCCTCGATGATAAAGAAGAAGATCTGGCAAAAACCTTACTTGATCTGTCCATGACCCATAGCCAATCAATCAGCCGTGGCATTGCCATTAGTGTGCACCGCCATATTTCAAAAATGGCGCGGATGCATAAAGATCATGTGGAACGGGCCGGTTTTGCTGTGCTTAAATCGCCAGATATTCCATCTATACTGGTAGAAACGGGGTTTATTTCTAATCCAGGTGAAGCGGCGAAATTGCGCACGCCTAGTTACCAGAAGAAAATGGCGAAAGCCATTGCGGCTGGAATTAAGGAATATTATTACGCCAACCCCGTGGCCAATACCTATATCGCAACATTGGTAGCGGCTAAAGGCCAACAATTAACTTACAAAGTGGTTAGGGGTGATACTTTGTCTGAGATTGCTCAGCGCTATAATACCAGTATTAGTAAATTGCGTGCGGCCAATAAATTGAATGCTAAGTCTGTTCTGCAGATTGGTCAGTTATTGGTTATTCCTACAGGATAAATATGATGTCCCGAATTCATTTGCTCAGTCCTCGTTTGGCGAATCAGATAGCTGCTGGTGAAGTAGTTGAGCGCCCTGCGTCAGTAGTAAAAGAATTATTGGAAAATAGTCTTGATGCTGGTGCCGATACAATTAGTGTTGATGTCGAACAAGGTGGCGTCAAATTAATGCGTATTCGGGATAATGGATGTGGCATTGAAAAGGACGATCTTGCCTTATCCCTTAGTCGCCATGCTACTAGTAAAATCAGTAGTTTAGATGACTTAGAGGCGGTCAGTAGTTTAGGTTTCCGTGGTGAGGCCTTAGCTAGTATCAGTTCTGTGGCACGCCTAACACTCACTTCAAATACAGCACAACAAGATAGTGCTTGGCAGGTATCGACGGCGGGGCGAGATATGGATGCGCAGTTGCAGCCAGCAGCCCATCCAATAGGCACCACTGTTGAGGTACGAGATCTATTTTTTAATACCCCAGCCAGACGTAAATTTTTGCGTACAGAAAAAACGGAGTTTGGGCATCTTGAAGAAGTCATAAAACGCCTTGCTCTAAGTCGTATGGATGTGGCCTTCCAACTTAAACATAATGGCAAAGTAATTCATAACTTACGTCCGGCACAGCAACAGGCGGCGCAAGAAAAGCGGGTCGCCAGTGTTTGTGGGCCAAATTTTATGCCTCAAGCCGTGCATATTGAAATGGAGGCACCAGGCTTGCGTATCTGGGGTTGGGTAGGTCTACCCACCTTCTCTCGCAGTCAGGCGGATTTGCAATATTTCTTTGTTAATGGACGCGTGGTAAAAGATAAGTTGGTTAGTCATGCTGTACGTCAGGCCTATCGTGATGTGCTTTATCATGGCCGTCATCCTGCTTTTGTCTTGTATCTAGAATTAGATGCGGCCACCGTAGATGTGAATGTGCACCCCACCAAAAATGAAGTACGTTTTCGTGATGGCCGCCTAGTGCACGACTTTATCTTCCGCTCCTTGCATAAATCCCTAGCTGATGTCCGCCCTGAAGTGCCAACGGGGGGAGGCTTACATGAGCTAGGCATACCGTCAGCAAGTCAGCCAGATATGGGCTTGGCAGCGGGTGTGTTTGCGGGGCAAAGTAATCTGGCCATGGGGGTAGGTAACGATCATGGCAGCCTACCTAGTGGTAGCGCAGGCAGCTTTTCTGGTTATCGATCTGCTTTGTCCAGCACCAACCCTCAACAGATGCAGGAGCAGGCACAAGTCTATGGCCAACTGCATGGTCAGCAGGTGGCCGGGGACATGGCGGCGCCCACTAGTGAGCAAGTTGATATGGCTACAGGAGAGGTGATTATTCCGCCTCTGGGTTTTGCTATTGCACAATTACATGGCATATATATCCTCGCAGAAAATGCGCAGGGCTTAATTTTAGTTGATATGCATGCTGCCCATGAGCGCATTGTTTATGAGCAAATGAAAACTGGTCTTAATGATCAGGGTGTTAGGGCGCAACCTTTGTTAGTGCCTTTATCTATAGCTGTCAGTAGTCGTGAAGCAGATCATGTTGAAAGCTGTAATGATGCCTTTGCGGAGCTGGGCCTATTAATTGACCGTGCCGGTACAGAGACACTGATAGTGCGGCAAGTGCCGAGTGTGTTGCAGCATGCCAATATTGAGCAATTAGTCCGTGATGTATTAGCTGATGTAGTAACCTTTGGCAGTAGTGATCGGATTCGCGCTGCCCATAACGAGTTGTTAGGCACTATGGCCTGCCATGGCGCAGTGCGAGCCAATCGCAAGCTATCTATAACTGAAATGAATGCTCTGTTACGTGATATGGAACACACCGAGCGGAGCGGTCAATGTAATCATGGTCGCCCCACTTGGACTCAGTTAAATCTATCAGAGTTAGATAAGCTGTTTTTGCGAGGCCAATAATGAGCCCTATGTTACCCCCAGCTGTATTTTTAATGGGGCCTACTGCTGCTGGTAAAACAGATCTAGCCGTAGCCTTGGCACAACATCAAAACTGCGAAATTATCTCAGTTGATTCAGCACTTATATATCGTGGTATGGATATTGGCAGTGCGAAACCTGATGCCGCCACCTTAGACTTGGCGCCCCATCATTTACTCGATATACGTGAACCCTCAGCCTCCTATTCAGTTGCTGAGTTTTGTGCCGACGCATTGGCATTAATGGCGGATATTACTGCTCGAGGCAAAGTGCCCTTGCTAGTTGGTGGCACGATGATGTACTACAAGGCCTTAATGGATGGTTTAGCGGACTTGCCGGCTTCTGATGCCGATATACGCCAGCAACTTGAAGCTGATGCGGCTGCGCTTGGCATACCTGCTCTGCATGCGCGTTTAGCTAAGGTGGACCCCATAGCCGCTCAGCGTTTACATAATACTGATAGCCAGCGGGTGTTACGTGCTCTAGAAGTTTATCAACTTACTGGAGAGGCTTTGAGTAGCCATTGGGCTCGCCAAGCAGATTATAGTTTGCCTTATAAAGTTACTTCTATTGGTATCTGGCCGCCTGAGCGAGGCATTTTACATGAGCGCATAGAGCAACGTTTTCAACTCATGTTGGAGCAAGGTTTTGAGCAAGAAGTGGTGGCTTTGCGTGACCGTGGCGACTTAGATTTATCAATGCCGTCTATGCGTTGTGTCGGATATCGGCAAATGTGGCAATATCTTGATGGCGACTATAATTATGAGACTATGATCCATAAAGGTGTGGTTGCAACAAGACAATTAGCTAAAAGGCAGCTAACTTGGTTAAGAAAATGGCCTGATTTACACTATATTGACAGTATGGAGACAAAATTAGCATTCACTGTTTCACAAATATTCGATAGAATGTAAAGATGAAAATTAACGACTAAGCTTAATATGTTAATTTTCGCTGTAACAGCTATTTTGTTGCATGCTGTGTGCACTTTCCATAGGTGTAAAATTTATATTTAAAGGAGTTAGTAATGTCAAAAGGGCAAAGCCTACAAGACCCTTATCTGAATGTTCTGCGCAAGGAAAGAGTACCTGTTTCCATTTTCTTGGTAAATGGTATTAAGCTGCAAGGTCAGATCGAGTCTTTTGACCAGTTCGTTATTTTATTAAAGAATACTGTTTCTCAAATGGTATACAAACATGCTATCTCGACTGTGGTACCCGCTCGCCCAGTCAAGGTACCGACCGAAGAAGAAGCGAGTTAAATTTTTTCAGTGTATAGACGCCACAATAAGCATCAATTTATTGGTGCTTTTGTCATTAAACGAGCACCTTTGGGTGCTCGATTACATTTAGGTCAAACTATTGTTTTTTGAACGTCATGACGGCGGCGAACGCGCCATCCTGGTCCACATGGAAATGGGACAGGAGGGTGAACGTGAGGATGCCAACGAATTAAAGGAATTGGTTCTTTCGGCTGGAGCTGACCCCATCGTAATGATTGGTGGTGCGCGCTCCCATCCCCATCCAAAAACCTATGTTGGTTCTGGCAAAGTGGCGGAAATAAGTCACGCTGTTAGTGAGCATCAAGCAGAGATTGTGATATTTAATCACACTCTTAGTCCTGGCCAAGAACGCAATCTAGAAAAGGAATTTCAATGCCGAGTACTGGATCGTACGGGGTTAATTCTGGATATCTTCGCCCAACGTGCTCGTACTCACGAAGGTAAGTTGCAAGTTGAGTTAGCGCAGTTAGAACATATGTCCACGCGCTTGGTACGTGGTTGGACCCACTTAGAACGTCAAAAAGGTGGTATTGGTCTGCGTGGCCCAGGTGAAACGCAATTAGAGACCGACCGGCGTTTATTAAGGGCTCGAATTACTTCCATTCTTAAGCGTTTACAAAAGGTTCGTAAGCAGCGTGAGCAAGGGCGACGTTCGCGGCGCCGGGCAGAAGTGCCCACCCTATCCTTAGTGGGATATACTAACGCCGGTAAGTCCAGTTTGTTTAATCGCATTACTGTTGCTGACGTTTATGCTGCGGATCAATTATTCGCTACTTTGGATCCAACCTTTAGACGTCTTGAAATTACTGATGTGGGCCCCACTATATTGGTTGATACAGTTGGTTTTATCCGCCATCTGCCCCATAAACTAGTAGATGCCTTTCGAGCCACTCTACAGGAAACAGCAGAAGCATCACTGCTGTTGCATGTGGTAGATGCCAGTGATGAAATGCGAGATGACAATATTGCTGAAGTAAATGATGTCTTGCAGGAAATTGATGCCATAGGATTGCCAACATTGTTGGTTTACAACAAAATAGACATGCTGTCTGATACACCACCACGCATTGATTATAATGCCCAAGGTAAACCAGAGAGAGTGTGGCTATCGGCTCTCACGGGCGAAGGTAGTGAGCTATTGTTGCAGGCTATTCAGGAGTTGTTAGGTGATGATATGTACACCGGCCAACTAACTCTGCAACCGGGTCAAGGACAAATGCGGGCACAAATGTACTCGCATAATGCGGTGCAGCAAGAGAAGATTGATGATGTTGGCAATATGGTATTGGATATCCGTTTGCCAAAGAAAGAGTTTTTACAAATACTTAACCGACTTGGTATGGACCCTGAGCCGTTTGTGGGTAAACCCAAACAGCCTTGGGAACACTAGATTAATTGTTAGCCTCTAAAGGAGACGACTATGGCCTGGAATGAACCGGGTAATAACGGCAAGGATCAAGATCCTTGGGGAAATCGTGGCTCAGGTGGGTCAAATCAGGGGCCACCTGATTTAGATGAAGCCTTGGGTAAGTTAGTAGATAAAGTTAATGGCCTGTTTGGTGGCAGTGGTGGCAAACGCAATAGCGGTGGCCAAGAGCCAGCTGCTCCAGCACCGAGTGGCAAGCTAATCCTGGTCATCCTCGCAGTAGTTGCTGTGGTTTGGTCAGGTATGGGCTTCTATACCGTCGATCAGCAAGAACGTGCGGTGGTATTGCGCTTGGGTAAATTCTTGGAAACAGTTGAGCCTGGCCTGCAGTGGAACCCGCCTCTAGTGGATGACGTAACCAAAGTAAATGTAACGGCGGTACGTAACCATGATCATGTTTCACTGATGCTGACCAAAGACGAGAATATCGTTGAAGTTGGCTTGTCTGTACAGTATGTGGTTTCTAATCCAAAAGATTTTCAGCTAGAAGTAAGATCACCTGAAAATAGTTTGGCGCAGGCGACTGAATCTGCGCTACGACATGTGGTGGGTAGCTCGAAGATGGATGATGTGCTTACTGAGGGTCGTGCAATATTAGCCGATCAGGTGCAAGCACGTTTGCAGGATTATCTAGACAGTTACCAAACGGGTCTAGAAGTTAGCAAGGTCAACATCGAAAACACCAGTGCACCATCACAAGTACAAGATGCTTTTGATGATGTTATCAAGGCTCGTGAAGATGAGCAGCGGGTGAAGAACGAAGCTCAAACTTATGCCAACGGCATCGTGCCTGAAGCGCGTGGTAAAGCGCAGCGCATGATGGAAGAAGCAAGCGCCTACCGTGAAGAGGTGGTGGCCAGAGCAGAGGGTGAAGCGACGCGTTTCAGTAAACTATTAGCTGAATACCAAAAAGCCCCAGAAGTAACCCGCGAGCGTTTATATCTAGTGGCCATGGAAGATGTACTATCAAACAGCAATAAGGTGTTGGTAGATGTCGATGGTGGTAACAATATGATGGTATTACCACTGGATCAAATTATGAGCAGTGCTAAGCGCGGCACCAATAGCTTTGGTGGTGGTGCAGCAACGAGTGCGGATATAGACGAAATAACTAATCAGGTTATTCAAGAGCTAGGCACCCGCACAACTACTCGTATCAGCACAAGGGAGAGCCGTTAATATGACTTCTCGTACATTACTTAGCCTAGTTGGCTTATTTGTTGCCCTGCTGATTGCTTCTTCCTCTATTTTTGTAGTGAAGGAAACGGAACGTGCGATTATGCTTCGTTTTGGTGAAGTAGTGCAGTTTGATATTAAACCGGGTCTGCATTTTAAGATTCCTTTTGTGAACACTGTGCGCAAGTTTGATGCGCGAGTGCTTACCCTTGATGCCCGCCCTCAGCGTTATCTAACCATGGAAAAGAAGGGTCTGATTGTTGATTCTTTTGTGAAATGGCGTATTCAAAATGTTGCGGATTACTACACGGCAACTTCAGGTATCGAAAATACCGCAGCCAAGTTATTGGCATCCCGTGTTGATACCGGCCTGCGTAACCAGTTTGGTGAACGAACCCTGACCGAGGTTGTGTCCGGTGAACGTGACGAATTGATGAATGAGTTACGTGAAGAACTGAATATGGTGGTGATTGCCGATATGGGTATTGAAGTGGTGGACGTGCGGGTAAAACGCATTGACCTACCACAGGAAGTAAGTCAATCGGTATATGATCGTATGCGCACTGAGCGGGAGCGTGAAGCACGTGAATTACGTTCAGAGGGTAAAGAGAAAGCAGAAGGTATTCGTGCCGATGCTGATCGCCAACGTACGGTTATTATGGCCAACGCTTACCGTGAGGCTGAACTTATCCGCGGTGATGGTGATGCTGTAGCCGCTGCTACCTATGCTGAGTCATATAACGAAGATCCTGAGTTCTATAGCTTCTATCGTAGTTTAGATGCCTACCGTAAAACCTTTGGTAATGGTGGCGATATTATGCTGGTTGAGCCTGATAGTGAGTTCTTTAAGTATCTTGGTCAGTCACAGGCAAAGTAACTCAATAAGTGATTTCTCGCTCGATAATAAGGGCTAGGAAAAAACACTAAATAAGGGGACCGGTTTTTTTGGCCAGTAATTGCCAAAAGCACCTGTCCCTTTTTTTGTGGGCTGGCCATAAAGCCAGTGAAAATAGGCTATTATTTAACCATGAAAACCAATTTCATTCCCGAAATTCAGGACTACTTGCAGTCTCTATGGTTAGCTAAGGGGTTAAGCGATAACACTTTAGAAAACTATGGTCGAGATTTGACGCGGTTCAATAAATGGTTACAACCACAAGGCCGGCGTTTGGTTGAAGCTCGGGATATGGATGTTTTGGGCTACCTTGCCGACCTCACCACCTCTGGTGCTAAGCCAGCTAGCGTGGCCCGGCATTTATCTTGTTTAAAGGGCTATTTTCGTACCCAAGTTAGGGATCAAGGCCTAGCAGTTGATCCAACGGCGCTGATACAAGCGCCTAAGTTGGGCCGGCCCTTGCCGAAATCCTTAACAGAAGCAGAAGTAGAAGCTTTATTAGGAGCGCCAGATACTCAGACGGCATTAGGCTTACGTGATCGGGCTATGTTAGAACTGCTTTATGCGAGTGGATTAAGGGTGAGTGAGCTTGTGGGTTTGGAAACCAGTCAGGTCAAACTAAGTCTTGGCTTAGTACAAGTGATGGGTAAGGGTTCGAAAGAGCGCTTAGTGCCTATGGGGCAGGCTGCTCAGGATTGGCTTGAGCGTTATTTAAAAACCGCCCGCGTGGAACTGTTAGGGAACAGCGTGAAAAGTGTGCTATTTCCAAGCCAGAGGGGAACCCAGATGACGCGGCAGACATTTTGGCATCGTATTAAGTTGCATGCTCAGACGGCGGGTATTGCCAAGCCACTGTCTCCCCATGTGGTGCGCCACGCCTTTGCTACCCATTTATTAAACCATGGTGCTGATTTACGAGTGATCCAAATGTTGCTGGGTCATAGTGATTTATCCACTACACAAATATATACTCATGTAGCCAACCATCGCTTACAGGCGCTGCATCAACAACATCACCCTCGAGGTTAACAATTATGTCTATTAGGCGTTTATTTAGTTTCTTATGTTTATCTGCTTTAAGTATTAATAGCTGGGCAGATGACTACGCCGATTTACATGCTAGTGTGGCGCGTCTTAGCCCTGATCTACAGATTATGGCAGTGGCTGAAACCCCTATGACTGGTATATTAAAGGTCGTTATCAATACCGGTGAAACCATCTATATGAGCGCTGATGGTAACTATTTTTTGGCGGGTAATCTTTATCAAAATACCCCTGAGGAAGGTTTTTTAAATCTTACTGAAGTAGATCAGCAACAATCACGTAAAGCCATTATGCAAAGTGCTATTGCCGAAAATGCATGGATCTTTGAGGCCAAGGGTGAGACCAAGGCTAGTATCACTGTATTCACTGATGTTGACTGCTATTACTGTCAGAAATTACATTCAGACATAGCGCAAATCAATGCCTTAGGTATCGAAGTTCGCTATTTGTCATTTCCCCGGGCGGGTATTGGCTCATCGTCATATCAAGTGATGGTTGATGCTTGGTGTGCTGAAGACCCCAATGATTTTCTAACTAAGGCTAAACAGCGAGCCCAAGATGGTATGCCACCACTGGCATCACCAACTGCCTGTGAAAACCCAGTGGCTGATCATTTTGCTTTAAGCCAGACTTTAGCACTTACCGGAACACCTGCCATTATCATAGAAACAGGTGAATTATGGCCTGGATATTTGCCAGCGGATGAATTGGCAAGACGTTTGGGTATAAATTAAGGCACGTTAATGGCGCGCCAATAATATTCACAATAAATGCTCTCGAACTAACTGGCTGCCAGTAAATTATCACTATTGACAATTTACTGCTTTTATTTATAATCAGTTTTGACAACAAACCTCTAACGCCAAAGACTATGGTGAGGCCAAGCAAGGAGCGCCAAATGAAGTCAGTATTAACCAGTATAAGCCACTTTTTTTCTCTGGTGCCTAATGCCCTGCGACCTTACCGTTGGCCAATATTAATTAGCGCAACCATACTTAGTGTCTTTATGGCCATGGGCCTAAGCCGCTTTGCCATGGATGTGACCATGGATTCTTGGTTTCAGGAAGATGATCCCGTTTTACAATCATTAGATGAGTTTCGCAGTCAGTTTGGTAGTGACGATGGTCTCTATATCGTTTATGAAGCCAAAGATGGGGATGTATTTTCCGACCAATCATTGCGCCTGATTGATCAACTTACAGAACGCTTAGAAAACTGGCAGGACTTAGACCCTCAAACGATTACCAGTATGGGCCTTACCCAAGAGCAAATTGACCATCTCTCCCATATTAAACGGGTCCAGTCTTTAACCAATATTCGTATCCAGCAAAATACGGGTGACTCCCTCAGTTCGCCGCGCTTAGTCCAGCAGCTTAGTATGAGTGAAGCGGAACGAGAGGCGCTAAAAGCCCAAGCTATGGCACAAAATAACTTGCCACTATTTTTATTCTCCAAAGATTTTCGTTTTGGTGCCATTATGGTTACCACAGACTTTGGTGCCGTTCCCGTTGTCGATGACTTACAGGCAAGCTCTGATGATCTGTTGCTGGTCGACGATTTAGATAGTTTTGCTGACGATTTTACTGCCGAGCTGGATTTAACGGCTGAAGTGACAGAAGTAAAGTTTCAAGATATGGATTCGTCTCTTTATCTGGGCTTTATGGAGCCTATAGTAGGCTTATATAGTACGCCTGAAATGCAAGGGCAGTTTAATTTCTATCCTATTGGTGGCGCGGCCATGGTTGATTTGGCTTGGGATACGATGATCATGGCTGCAGTATTATCCATAGGCACAGTGCTCATTATTATTATCTTGCTGTGGCGCTTATTCCATTCTGTGAGTGCGGTACTATGGCCCCTTGTTGCTATTGGTCTGAGTGCCTTATATGTGGTGGGTGCTGTCTCATGGATGGGTATTGATACCAGTCAATTAATTAGTTTGACGGTAATGCTAATCGTCGCTGTTGGTGTGGCCGATTGTGTGCATGTTATGAGTAGTTATCAGTACTTTTTGCGCAAGGGGCATGGGCACCAAGAAGCCTTAACTGCTGCTTATGGCCAAACAGGCCTACCCATTTTATTAACCACCATTACGACTATGGCGGGCATGTCAGCCCTCGCTGCTACAGGCATGACCCAGTTTGTTATCTTTGGCTTATCCTCTGCTGCGGGGGTACTAATGGCCTTTATTTATACCATGGTGTTACTGCCGGTGTTATTGGATTTATGGCATCCACGCATTAAGGTGAAAGCGGGTGAAGCTGATGAGGATGCAGCCAAACGGCATTGGTTGCAGCCCATATTGGATCGTACTCCAGCCTTTGTGCAACGCCATCGACATTTGGTGAATGGGGTCTTTATTGGTACTTTTTTGCTGTGCTTATATGGTGCCACACAGGTCAAGATTGATTCTAATTTTGCTGAACTCTACCGTGAAGGCACTGACTTTAGGATGGCATATGATGTGGTTGATGCCAATATGTCGGGTACTGGGGCGGTGGCCATTATGGTTGATATGGGCACTTCCGATGCCCTCAATGATCCACAAGTACTAAATACAATGGCGAATTTGCAGGCATATGTGGAACAAACCTACAGTGAGTTTGTGGTGACCAGTAATTCCTTAGCGGATGTGGTTAAAGAAACCCATGCCACCATGCAAGATGGCAGCGATCGTTATCGAACTATACCTGACTCTGAAATTGCTGTAGCACAGCTGCTATATCTATTTAATAGCGCTAACCCTGAGGCGCGTCGGGCTTTAGTCAATGATGATTACTCTGCCAGTCATATCAACTTTACCCTACTGAATGCTGGTTCCAGTGAGTACTCAGAATTTTTTGCCTCCATACAGCAAGATATTATTGCCGCTTTTGAACCTTTAAGGGATCAATATCCGGATATGGACGTTCATGCTACGGGCTCCTTAGCCATGATGATGCGGTTGATGGATGACCTTAGTCGTAGTCAATTTGAGAGTTTAACCTTGGCGGTGGTGATCATTTCTGCCTTGATGATATTGACCTTGGGTTCCATACAAGCGGGCCTATTGGCCATTATTCCTAACCTAATTCCGGCCACCTTAACCTTCGGTTTGATGGGTTTGCTGGCCATTCCCCTAGATGGGGATACCTTAATGATTGCGCCGCTAATTATTGGTATTGCAGTGGATGATACCATTCACTTTATTACCCATTACCGTATGGCATTGGCAAAATTTAATGATATGAAGTTAGCTTTGATCAACACTATTAAGGAAGTCGGTCAGGCAGTCACTTTTACTAGTTTGATTCTAGGTTGTGGCTTCTTTATGTTAAGTTTTAGTGATTATTTAGGTATTGCCAAAGTGGGCATGTTTGGCTCATTGGCTATTTTTGTTGCCCTGCTGTGCGACTTGCTATTTTTCCCCGCTCTGATTATGTGGTTTAAACCTCGTTTTGGGCAGAAGAATGTGAAAGACAATTTAGATTTTAAAGGAGTCACCAATGTCATCAATGACTAGTCGATTATTGCCAGGATTGGCTGTTCTTTTTGCCGCTCTGCTGGCTACGGTAGGTGGGTGGAGCTCCGCACAGGCCGCTGATTTAAGTGCGCGGGATATAATGCAAAAGATGGATGATACCCGTCTAGCATCAAGTGAATCGTCTTTTAACCGCATGCAACTGACTACCTGTAAATATGGGGTTAAAAATGGCAAGTTAAAATGTGTGGAAAAGCCGCGCGTGAAGCTTTTAGAGTCGGCACAAATTAATTTGGGTGACAACAATAAGGATACTAAATCCATTGCCATCGTTTTGCAGCCAGCCAGTGAAAAGGGTATTGGCATGTTATCTTGGACCTATGACGACAGTACTAGAGATAATGAAACTTGGTTATATCTTTCTGCCTTGGGTAAGGTCAAACGTATAGCCGCTGGTGCCGATGAAGATAGTGAACCAACGAGTCTGTTTGGCTCAGAAATCACCACCGAAGACATGGAAACGGGTAAGCTCGATGATTATATCTATTCGATTGTCGATCAGGGTGAATATAAGGGCCGGCCTGTGTATGTGATTGAAGCCGTTGCTACCCCTGAGCGACAGCGCAAAACCCGTTATAGTAAATCCCAAACTTGGGTTGATGCGGAACGTTTCTTGGCGTTAAAAGTGCAGTTATATGATAAGCAGGGCAATCTGACTAAGCGCATGCAGGTTGGTAAGATAGAAAAAATTGATGGTATTTGGGTGACCCGAAGTTTAACCATGTTTAATTTAGTCGCTCAGCGCCTGACCAATATGAAATTGGATGGTATTACTTTTGGGGTGGATATCGATGAAGCTTTTTTGTCACAGCGAGCCTTAACCGATACCGCATTTCGTGAGGCAAATCTTAACCAATTGCGCGCACAGGCAAAGTAGCATATGGGGATTCGAAGAAGTTTACTCTGCATGCTGGCATTGGGTTCGTGGGTAGGTTTATCCCTACCTATACAAGCTGATGATCTCCTGTTAGATGATGAGTTTGATACGGAAGCGATTTTCGATGATAGTGAATTTAGTCTAGATAATACAGATTTACTATTACAAGAATCACCCTATCAATGGCAGCTCAAGCAAGGCCTTGTCCTTGATCCACAGGCCACACAAGACCCCACTAATAGTTATAGCAACTTACATCTAACAGCGGAAACCACCCTTGGGTTAAGTGGTTTTGCCAATATAGATTTAAAAGCCACACAGGATTGGCTAACAGGGCAGTGGGATACGGAAATATATAGTTCGGCTATACAAATTAGTACCCAACAGGGGGCCTTTAAATTGGGCCGCTATATTAATAGTTGGGGAGAGGTAGAAGGGGCTGGTGTGTTGGATATTATTAATCCTGCCCCAGGTCTAACAGACCCAGATCGTGGCTTTAAACCCCAATGGTTAGTGGCTTATAACCATTATATGGGGCCTCGCGAATGGCAATTGCTGACTAATTTAGACCCAGATATTGCTCAGTTTCCAGATCTGAGCGCCACTAAACAAGCCAGTCGTGAATGGGGTCTGCGCTATAAAGTAGCCAATAGTGGTTCAGATTGGGCCGTCTATGCTGGTCAGTTTTTGCAAAATTCACCTACTCTTGGACTGGTTAATAGTCTGGAGCAGTTAACGGCGTTTGAATACGATTTACTGGGGTTTAGTTATAATCAAGCTAGGGGTGATAATCTTTTTAAGTTTGATCTGGCTTGGAAACAAGGGCTTGGCCAACAAGTCGGAAATGACCTAACTCAGGTTGAGCGCCTAGATATGGCCTTGGGTGCAGAGATTAAAGTGGGCGAACGGCAATGGCAGTGGAGCCTATCTGGCAACTATCTTCCCGAGCATACCCATGAGTTTAGTAGTGTCATTATTGACTCCCTTACCTTTGAGCTGAGTCTTTTACCTAGCAGTCAGTGGTCTTCCCAATATGGAATGGGTGTGAGTGATAGCTTTGCTAATGGTGAGTTCAATTGGAGCCTTAATTTAACTGGGGCCTTAAATGGCAGTATGACAGGCTTAATTTCTGAGCTGAAATGGGATTATAACGATAACCTAAATATCCTGTTTACTCTGGCGGGTATCACCGCTAATGCTGATTCTGAATTGGCTGCTATGGATGGACTGCAACGGGTTGGTGTCGAATTGGAATACCATTTTTAGCATTCTAAAAGCTAAATTGAGCGTCACCTAGGCCACAATCATTAACCCTAAACAATATTGTTGGCGTGTGGTTAACATTATCAGCCAAGAAACACATCTAAAGTGTGCTCGAACATTGCAGCCTGTGTGCCCTAAGGCTACAATATCACCCTTTTTGGGCAGTCAATTTTGGCTGACCTTGTTTAGCCATTTAAGTGGGTATGGGGTTCATTTTGAAACCGGTTAAAGTAGGTATTTGTGGAATGGGTACTGTCGGTGGCGGTACTTTTAATGTATTACAGCGTAATGCCAGTGAAATTACTCGCCGCACGGGTCGCAATATTATCGTTGAGCAGGTTGCTCAGCGCCGTCCTAATGCTACCTGTGAGATGGGTAGCACCCAGATTACCGATGATATTTTTGCCGTAGCCAATAACCCCGATATTGATGTTGTGGTAGAGCTAATTGGTGGCTATGAGCCGGCCAAGGAATTGGTGTTAACAGCTATTCGTAATGGCAAGCATGTGGTAACCGCCAATAAGGCTTTGATTGCTGTCCATGGTAACGAAATCTTTGCCGCTGCCCGTGAACATAATGTGGTGGTGGCCTATGAAGCAGCCATTGCAGGCGGTATCCCCATTATTAAATCTCTGCGCGAAGGCTTGGCAGCCAATCAAATTAATTGGTTAGCAGGTATTATCAACGGCACTGGTAACTTTATTCTTACTGAAATGCGCGACAAAGGGCGTGACTTTGCTGATGTATTAGCAGAAGCTCAAGCTCTTGGTTATGCAGAAGCCGACCCTACTTTTGATGTGGAAGGTATTGATGCCGCCCATAAGCTTACGATCTTGTCATCCTTAGCCTTTGGCATTCCATTGCAGTTTGATGCCTGTTTTACCGAAGGTATTAGTCAGGTTTCCCAAGAAGATGTCGCCAATGCGGAAGCTTTAGGCTATCGCATTAAGCATTTGGGTATAAGTCGCCGTACTGATAATGGCATAGAGCTGCGCGTGCACCCAACCTTGATTCCGGAAAAACGTCTCCTAGCCAATGTGCATGGGGTGATGAATGCGGTGCTAGTGGATGGTGATGCAGTGGGCCCAACTTTGTATTATGGTGCTGGTGCTGGTGCCGAACCAACAGCATCGGCTGTAGTTGCTGATATCGTTGATGTAGTGCGCGATATAGACCTAGAAAATGGCACCCGAGTGCCTTCCTTAGCCTTTGGCCAAGAAGATTTGTCAGATACTGCAATTTTGTCCATGGAGCAGGTTGAGACAGCCTACTATTTACGGATGATGGCCAATGAGAAACCAGGTGTTTTGGCTCAGGTAACCAAAATACTCGGCGAACGGGGCATTAGTATTGAAGCGATTGAGCAAAAAGGCCATGCGACTGAGCAAGTGCCAGTTGTTCTGCTTACCAACCGAGTTGTGGAAGGGCAGATGAATGCTGCCATTACTGCGATTGAAGCTTTGGATGATATTATTGGTCAGATTACTCGTATCCGGGTTGAAGATTTAGACGGTTAAGCAGGGCTAAAGAGAGAATATTCATGCGTTATATCAGTACCCGTGGTCAGGCACCCAGTTTAGGTTTTGCCGATGTATTATTGACCGGCTTAGCCAGTGATGGTGGTCTTTATGTACCAGAAAGCCTGCCAGCATTTAGTCAGGACGAAATTCAGGCTATGGCTAGCATGTCCTATGCGGAATTAGCCCATAGAGTGATCTTACCCTTTGTGGAAGCTGATGTGACCAGTGCTGAACTAAAGGTAATGGTTGATGAAACCTATGCTGGTTTTAGTCATCATGCCGTAGCACCTTTGGTGCAGTTAGATCGTAATGAGTGGGTGTTGGAGTTATTCCATGGCCCCACCTTAGCTTTTAAAGATTTTGCCCTACAATTGCTTGGTCGGTTAATGGATCATGTGCTCAGCAAGCGCAATAAGAAGCTGGTGATTATGGGGGCAACCTCTGGTGATACAGGTTCTGCTGCCATTGAAGGTTGTCGTCATAGTGAGCATGTGCAGTTATTTATTCTGCATCCTCATGAGCGGGTGTCGGAGGTACAAAGACGCCAAATGACCACCCTGATTGGGGATAATATTCATAATATTGCTGTTACTGGTAACTTTGATGATTGCCAGCAAATGGTAAAACAGAGCTTTGCCGATCAGTCCTTTTTAGCAGGTGGTCAACTAGGGGCAGTTAACTCCATCAACTGGGCCCGTATTATGGCGCAGATTGTGTATTACTTTTATGCAGCTGTGGCTGTGGGTGGCCCCCAACGTCCCGTTTCTTTTAGTGTACCAACGGGTAACTTTGGTGATATTTATGCTGGCTATCTGGCCCAGCAAATGGGCTTGCCGATTAAGCAGTTAGTTGTCGCCACCAATGCTAATGATATTTTGCATCGTTGTATCAGTGCCAATCATTATGTGAAAAATGACCTAGTGAAGACCCTATCGCCAAGTATGGATATTATGGTGTCGAGTAACTTTGAGCGCTTACTATTTGATCTCTATGATCGAAATGGCGAAGAGTTGGCTGCGCTAATCGCTGACCTGAATAGCGGTAAGGCCGAGAGTTTAGCTACCACTCGATGGCAGCAAGCTCGCACTATATTTGCTAGTCATAAAGTCGACGATGATTTGACTTGTGAGGTCATTAAACAAGTAGCTGAAGAGCATAATTATTTGTTAGATCCCCATAGTGCTATTGGGGTGGAAGCCGGCCGTGCATGTAATGAGCACCCTGAGGTGCCAATGATTACCTTAGCGACGGCGCATCCGGTTAAGTTCCCAGAGGCGGTTATTAAAGCGGGCCAAGATGGGCCGCAATTGCCACGTCATTTAAGTGATTTGTTAGAGCGTCCTGAGGATTATGCTGTGTTGCCAAATGATTTGGCAGCAGTACAAGACTATATTGCCAAACATAGCCACTGATCCTGCAAACCTCCGTTAGACAGGCATAGTGCTGGTTGTTTGGTCACAGAGGTTGGTGGAATGATACAAATTAAGCAGCGACAAGGCCAACCTAGTCCAGCACTAAGTGCTGCTCTGCATCCCCTGCTGGCGCGCATCTATGCCCAGCGCGGGGTTGATAATCCACAGCAGCTTGATTATGGGCTGCAATATCTAACTCCCTACCATGATATGGCTGGCATGGCAGCGGCGGTAAGCATTTTGGCGCAAGCCATTACTCAGCAAAAGCATATTGTCATTGTTGGTGACTTTGATTGTGATGGTGCCACCAGCACTAGCTTGGCTTATTTAGCGCTGGGTGCCATGGGTGCTCATAAAGTCAGTTATCTCGTACCGAATCGTTTTACCTATGGTTATGGCTTAAGTGCTCCTTTAGTTGATGCGGCCATGGGCATGGCACCTGAGGTGATTGTCACGGTGGATAATGGTATCGCTAGCCATGAGGGTGTCGAGCGAGCTCATGCCCTTGGTTTACAGGTCGTCATTACGGATCACCATCTGGCTGGCGACAGTTTGCCTAAAGCCGATGCCATAGTGAACCCTAACCAGCCAAATTGCCCATTTCCCCATAAATCGACAGCCGGTGTGGGAGTTATTTTCTATGTGATGAGTGCCTTACGGCGGCATTTGCAAGAGCAGGGATGGTTTCAGCAGGCTAAGATTACCGCCCCCAATATGGCTCAGTTCTTAGACTTGGTGGCCTTAGGGACAGTGGCTGATTTAGTGCCACTAGAGTATAACAATCGTATTCTTGTCGCTCAGGGTATGGCACGTATTCGTCGCGGTTTGGCGCGCCCAGGCATCCTGGCTTTGGTACAACAGGCTGGACGCCAGCTTAATCAGCTACAAGCCACGGATATGGGGTTTGTTCTAGGGCCCAGACTCAATGCGGCTGGGCGCTTGGATGATATGTCAGTAGGTATTGAGTGCTTGCTAACCAATGATAATGAGCGTGCTCAGCAGCTAGCCCAGCAGTTGGATCAGCTGAATCAACAGCGGCGCTCTATTGAAGGGGAGATGCAAGAACAAGCAGCCATTATTGTTGGTCAGCTGCAAGAAGCAGAGACTACTGAACTGCCCCCATGTGTATGCCTATTTCAGCCTGATTGGCATGAAGGTGTGGTAGGTATTGTTGCTTCCCGTATTAAAGAACGTTGGCATCGCCCAAGCCTTGTGTTTGCTCAAGGCGAGGATGGCTTATTAAAAGGTTCGGCGCGCAGTATTGCTGGGTTTCATATGCGTGATGCTTTGGCAGCCGTGGATGCAAAACATCCTCATTTAATTGAACGTTTTGGTGGTCATGCCATGGCCGCTGGTCTAAGTATCTCGTTGGATCATTTAGAAGCCTTTAAAGAAGCTCTAAATGCCTATGCTCAAGAACATTTAGACCCAGCCTTATTAGCCCGAACCTGGCGCACAGATGGGGTCTTAGAGTCCCATGATTTGCAACTACAACAAGCACAACTCTTAGCCACTGCAGGGCCATGGGGTCAAGCCTTTGAAGCACCCAGTTTTCATGGTGATTTTGACCTTATTCAACAGCGCATTGTGGGGCAAAAGCATTTAAAGATGGTGGTCGCACAACAGGAAACTGGGGAATTGATTGATGCCATCTGTTTTAATGTCGATTTGTCCATTTGGCCAGGTGAATATCAGCGCGTAAGGTTGGTTTATCGTATGGATGTTAATGAATTTCGTGGTCGGCAGAGTTTGCAATTGATTGTTGAGGCTATGGCGCCGCTGTAGGTTTTGCTATGCGGTAAAGCAAGTTATCGATCGAGATTGGCAAACCCATTACCAAAGATCGAGTTGGGGTGGCCTAGGATCGTCAAAATCAAACTCGAAGTTCTCTTCAGCCAGCTCTTGGCGTCGTGCCTGCACACGTTGGTAGCGGCGAGCACACAATTTCATAATATGTAATTTTTCTGCCACACTAAATTGATGCCAGTGGAAACGCTCATCCCGCGAGCGCATACAGCCTTTGCAATAGCCTTTTGGACTATTTTCACAAACGCCGATACATGGGCTAGGGGCACTAAAAAGCTCTGACTGTTCCATGGCGCGCAATATAGCAGATTAGGCCTCAAGGGTATATAGAACGGCTATACTATAACTTTTGTGAATGTGGCTGTATGACCCTTGCATAGTATGGTTTCTCCGTATGTTTAATTATTCAGGCACGGTAAATTTGGCGACCATGGGCAGATGGTCGGAAATATGCCAAGTGTTTTCCTGCAACACCTGACCCTGTAAATCATCTAGATTGTCAGCATGGACAAAAAAATCTATGGTTCGGTCAGGTGCAACGGCTTCCTTTCGATTAGGGAAATGGGTAAACCACTGTCTGGCATTTTCTCCCGTGGCTTGTTCGATACTCGGCACTACTTTAAAACCATCGTAGATACTGGCTAATTCGGAGTTAGCTTGATAGTAATTGCGATCAGCCTCAGGTAATAGCTTATATTGACCGGGTGGCAGTAAGTTAAAGTCGCCGGCGATTAACCAAGGCTCAGCTTGGTCTTTTTGGCTTAATAGCTCCTGCAGATAGGCTACTTGTTGCTGCATAGTGTCTGAACCTTGGGCAAAAGCATCAAAATGGGTGTTCATAAGGGTTAAAGGTTGGCCCCCATAGACGGGTATTTGGACTTCTTGAATAGCGCGTTTAAAGTTAAATTCATCATACAGTGGGAAGGTTTTAATGGTCGCTAACTGGTGCCTTAATGCCGTATCGATTCGGTATTTGGATATAACGGCCAGCTTCATGCCAACAGATCCCATTATTTGCGGTAAGGGCACAAAGTCAGCTTGCCAATAAAAAGCTTCGGTGTAGTTTGCATAGTCCTTGGGTAACATCCCTAGCAAGCGTTGTAATTGGTCTTCATAATCCGTGCGCACAGCCCCATCATGGAGTTCCTGCAGCAAAATAATATCGGGGTTTTGGGCCTCAATAACCCTAACGACTTCCTGGTATGTGGCCTCAATATCCTCGCGGCTAGGGCGGACATCTGGGCCGCTACCATCAATACGGTCATACCAGAACTCATAGTTCTTACTCGCCATATATTGCACATTCCAACTCAGCACTTTTAAGTTTTGCCCACCTTGCAGCATTGGTGCATCAGGGTGGTTATAAACTTTTTCATTTTGTAGGGGTGGTGGATGAAAGGTAATGGCCCAAACTAGAATAGTTAAAGCCACTATTATTAGCAGTAAACTTGCACTTATTATTTTTATAATTCGCATCTTTATTGGGTCCTATTTATAGCCCCCGTAGGGTTTTTATATGTTGCTCAACGGAGGCCGCCAGAGCTTGCAAATGATAACCTCCCTCAAGCATACTCACTAGCCTACCTTGAGCATGGCTGCGTCCTTGATCCATAATCAGTTCAGTTACCCAGGCATAATCGGCTTCGACTAAGTTTAGATTGGCCAAAGGGTCGAGGCGATGAGCGTCAAAGCCAGCCGAGACAAAAATCATATCAGGTTTATGGCTTTGCAAGGCAGGCAACCAATGCTGCTCGATGGCGTGGCGAAATTCTCGACTACCACTGCCAGCTTCAAGGGGACAATGTATTAGGTGCTCAGCCAGGGTATCATGATGGCGCATAGGGTAGTGGGGATGCTGATAACTTGAACATACCAATACCCGCGGATCATTAGCAAAAATATCCACTGTGCCATTGCCATGGTGAACATCAAAATCCAGAATCGCTACGCGCTCAATATTGTCCTGTTGCAGGGCATAGAGGGCAGCAATAGCAATATTATTAAACAAACAAAATCCCATTGGTAAATCATGTTCAGCATGATGCCCCGGTGGTCTGACCGCACAAAAAGCATTATTGATTTTTCCCTCTAGCACAGCTTTGGTGGCTGCAAGGCCTGCACCCGCGGCGAGCAGGGCAGCATCAAGGGAGTGGGCATTCATACTGGTATCAGCATCAAGACTCACAATGCCAGTACTTGGGGCTGTATCATGCACCAGTTGGATACTGCTAGCAGTGTGTGCCATGGATAAATCTGCTTTTTCAGCTGGTGCTGGGTGCATAGCTTGCAAGTCTTGCAACAGACCACCGGCTTCTAACAGCTCATGAATAGCACGCAGACGTTGGGGGCTTTCTGGATGGCCAGCACCCATATCATGTTGTTGGCAGTCCGGATGCGTAAAATAGCCTGTAATCATGGTTTTACCTATGCTTGTTTGGTATCTCTACTCTACACTGTCATATTTATCTTGTCAGGCCTTTCCTGATCAGATTAATATGGCACCTTGGTAAATATAACCATGCCACTCTTTAGGCCAAGTAGACAAGGCAAAAGGGATGCCCATGGGCTATAAACGGAGAATGGAGCTTAGACAGCATGTCACAAGATTTTGATTATATTATTGTTGGTGCAGGTTCTGCTGGCTGTGTGCTAGCCGATCGTCTCTCCGCTTGTGGCAATTATCGCGTCTTGCTATTAGAGGCAGGGGGTAGTGATCGTAGCATTTTTATTCAAATGCCCACGGCCTTGTCTTATCCCATGAATACGGAAAAGTATGCTTGGCAGTTTCATACGGAACAAGAACCTGGTTTAGACGAACGGGTAATGCATTGTCCCCGTGGCAAAGTTATGGGCGGCTCTTCTTCCATAAATGGTATGGTGTATGTGCGTGGCCATGCCATGGATTATGATGAGTGGCAGCAACAAGGTGCTGATGGTTGGAGCTATGCTGATTGCCTACCCTATTTTAAGCGAGCTGAAACCTGGCAGGATGGAGCAGATACCTATCGTGGTGGTGATGGCCCCGTTGGCACTTGTGGCGGTAATAATATGCGCCTAAACCCATTGTATCAGGCATTTATTGATGCTGGTGAGCAAGCTGGTTATCCCACTACATCTGATTTTAATGGTTATCAACAAGAAGGTTTTGGGGCCATGCATATGAATGTGGACAAAGGTGTACGTGCGTCCACTGCTAATGCATATTTAAAGCCTGCCCGGCGCCGAAAAAATCTGACAGTGTTAAGCAAAGTGACCGTGCAAAAAGTTCTCTTTGAGGGCAAACGGGCAACGGGAATAGCCTATAAACAAGCTGGTAAAGCTTATACAGTTATGGCGCATAAAGAAGTTATCCTCAGTGCGGGAGCCATTGCTTCACCACAGCTGTTGCAGGTTTCAGGTATTGGCCCTAAGTCAGTACTAGAAGCAGCAGGAGTGCCCGTATTGCATGAACTGCCAGGTGTTGGAGAGAACCTGCAAGATCATCTTGAGGTTTACTTTCAATATCGTTGTAAACAACCCATCAGCCTCAATTCCAAACTCGATTATTTTAATATGGGCTTAATTGGTGCCCGTTGGCTTTTATTTAAATCTGGCTTGGGGGCAACCAATCACTTTGAGTCTTGTGGTTTTATCCGTTCCCGTGCTGGTTTGCAGTGGCCCAATATTCAATATCATTTTCTGCCTGCAGCTATGCGCTATGATGGTCAGGCAGCGTTTAGTGGCCATGGCTATCAAGTGCATGTTGGCCCCAATAAGCCGTCTAGTCGCGGCCATGTGCATATTCACTCTGCAGATATGGCTGAGGCGCCAGAGATTGTCTTTAATTACCTGACCCATGAACAAGACCGCCAAGATTGGCGTGATACTATCCGGCTGACGCGGGAAATTTTAAATCAACCTGCCTTTGATATGTTTAAGGAAGATGAGATTCAACCTGGTTTTGATGTGGAAAATGATGAGCAAATTGATGCTTGGGTTAGGGCTAATGTGGAAAGTGCTTATCACCCTTCCTGTACCTGTAAAATGGGTGCTGATAATGACCCCTTAGCCGTGTTGGATAGCCAATGTCGGGTACGAGGTATACAAGGCCTGCGAGTGGTGGATGCGTCTGTATTCCCCACTATTACTAATGGTAATCTAAATGCCCCAACTATGATGGTGGCTGAAAAAGCCGCTGATATGATTCTAGACAAGGCACCTTTAGCACCCCTTAATGTGGATGTGTGGCTCGATCAGCAATGGCAAGAGCAGCAGCGGCCGGGTAAACCCCTGCGCTAAACATCTATACTAGGTATGGTTGGGGGAATTTACCCGACCTCGTTACTGGGTTATAATGCGCATCCTGCAATTTTGCCCGAGATAATGCCTTGAAAGCCCCAGAATTACTGGCTCCTGCTGGTACCCTTGCCCATCTTGATTACGCCTATGCTTATGGCGCTGATGCTGTATATGCTGGTATGCCACGTTATGGCCTACGCGTGCGTGAAAATGATTTTGATATGCAGAATCTGCAAGTTGGTATTGATAAGGCCCACGGCTTAGGTAAAAAGATTTATATTACCGCCAATATATTGCCTCACAATAGCAAAATCAAAACCTTTGTTAAGGACTTAACTCCCATGGTGGAGATGGGGCCTGATGCTTTAATTATGGCCGACCCAGGGTTGATGATGATGGCCCGGGAAGCGTGGCCAGATATGCCTATTCACCTGTCAGTGCAATCAAATACCATTAACTATGCTACGGTTAAATTTTGGGAAACCATGGGTGTCGAGCGCATTATTCTATCCCGTGAGCTTTCCCTCGATGAAGTAGAAGAAATACGCCAGCAGTGCCCAGATATGGAATTAGAAGTATTTGTCCATGGTGCCTTGTGTATTGCTTACTCTGGCCGTTGTCTGTTATCCGGCTATATGAATCATCGTGACCCTAACCAAGGCACCTGTACCAATGCTTGCCGTTGGAAATACAACGAAGTAGAAGGTCAAGACCATGAAAGTGGTGATATTCAAGCAGTGCAATATGCCGAAGCCGAAACCAAAGCGGCTGAGGGTGTTGGGGTAGAAAAAAGTGTTGGCGATATTGACCGCATCCTGATTGAGGAAGAAGGCCGCCCCGGTGAATCCATGGTGATGGAAGAAGATGATCATGGTACTTATATCATGAATTCCAAGGATCTGCGTGCCGTAGAGCATGTCGAACGCTTGGCCAAAATTGGGGTTGATTGCTTAAAGATTGAAGGGCGTACCAAGTCCATCAACTATGTCTCCCGCGTCACCCAATCTTATCGTCAGGCCATTGATGATGCAGTGGCTGGGCGTGAATTTGACCCATCTCTATTCGGTAAGCTAGAGAACTTAGCTAGCCGTGGCTACACCGATGGTTTTTTCCAGCGTCACCATACCCATGAATACCAAAACTATGTGCAGGGCCATTCCAAAGAAAGCCGCCAAAAGCTGGTGGGTGAAGTGATTGGCTATGATAATGATGCAGGTATGCTGGAACTTATGTCTAAGAACCAGCTGCTAAAAGGTGATCGCGTTGAGCTTATTTTGCCTCAAGGTAACCGCGAAATTACAGTTAATGAGTTACAAAAAATCGATGGTGCAGAGCTAGAGAAAATTCCTGGTGGTGGTATAAAATTCCGCTTACCCGTGGATGCTGCCAGTTTAGATTTGGACTCTGTACAATATGGCCTGTTGGCTAAATTTCTGTAATACATTCAACTAGTTTATTTTCTTCGCAAATACAAAAAGGGCACTCAATTAGTGCCCTATTTTTTTATTTCAAACTAGGGTCGTCTACTTATTTTTGCTACGCTGATGCGGTGCCATAAAGTCCAAAGCTGGGCCTTTTGGGACTACGCCAGTTGGGTTAATCATATCGTGGCTGGCGTAATAGTGAGATTTGATATGGTGCATATCAACTGTCTCGGCGACACCGGGTTGTTGATAAAGATCCCGCAAATAACCCCATAAATTGGGCATATCCACAATGCGGTTACGGTTGCACTTAAAATGGCCTACATAGACAGCATCAAAGCGCACAAGGGTAGTAAATAAGCGCCAGTCAGCTTCGGTAATACTATCGCCAGTTAGATAGCGTGTATGACTTAGTTGCGCCTCTAGCTTGTCTAAGTAGTCAAATAACTGATGGTAAGCTTCTTCATAGGCAGCCTGAGTCGTAGCAAAGCCAGTTCGATAAACACCATTATTAATATTTGGATAAATTAATGTATTCCAATCATCAATTTGTTCTTGTAACTCTGCTGGATAAAGATCTAGCTGAGTAGCGCCAAGATGATTAAAGGCACTATTAAACATGCGGATAATTTCCGATGACTCATTGCTAACAATGGTTTGTTGCTGCTTATCCCACAGAATAGGCACTGTGACGCGGCCGGTATAGTCTGCCATGGCATGGGTATATAGCTGATGGGCAAATTGAAAATTATTAATCTTGTCTGCGACACGGGGATCTTCATTATCTTCGAAGACCCAGCCTTGGCTGTGCATATAAGGGCTAACGATGGATACACCAATCATATCTTCTAGGCCCTTTAAACGACGATAGATAAGGGTTCGATGAGCCCATGGGCAAGCTAGGGAGACATAAAGATGGTAGCGCCCCGGTTCGGCTTTAAAGCCTGCGCTGCCAGAGGGGCCAGCACTGCCATCAGCGGTAATCCAGTTGCGGAAGGCCGCTTCTGAACGCACAAAGCGGCCTTTGGATTGCTTGGTATCGTACCACTTATCGTGCCATTCACCGTTGATTAGTAATCCCATTATGGTCTCCTAAAGAAAATTGCCAGTTTGAAAGTCGGTAAAGGCTTGATGCACTTCTTCACGGGTATTCATCACAAAAGGCCCACCTTTGGCTACGGGTTCGCCAATAGGATTACCTGCCACCAATAAAACCCGCGTATCGGGTCTGCTAGCCAGCAAGTTCACACTATCACCTGTACCAAGAATAGCTAACTCGCCTTGATTCAGTAGTTTATTGCCAATGCTAATAGCGCCATTAATAATAAACACAAAGGCATTGGCTGTGTGGTTAACGGGCTGGGTAAATTGACCTGCTTGAGGCAAAGAAATATCCATATAAATGGGTTCTATATCCAATTGCTTAACCGGGCCTTGGGTGCCAGCGGCAGTTGTGCCAGAGACAACACGCACTAAGCCACCATTATCTAGCTGCTCTTCAGCAAGTTCCTCGGCGGCAAATTCCTGATAATTGGGAGCACTCATTTTGTCTTTGGCTGGGAGGTTTACCCACAGTTGAAAACCCTGCATTAGGCCTTCTTCCTGCTCTGGCATTTCTTCATGAATTACCCCGCGGCCAGCACTCATCCATTGCACCCCATGTTGTTCAATAACGCCTTCGTTGCCCATGCTGTCTTTATGACGGATACGTCCAGCCAACATATAGGTGACGGTCTGAAAACCTCGGTGAGGATGGGAAGGAAAGCCAGCTATATATTGGTCCGGTATATCACTAGAAAAGAAATCTAGCATCAAAAATGGATCTACCATATCCAAATAAGGCGTACCAATTAATCGTGTAAGGTTAACGCCAGCGCCGTCGCTGGTAGGCATTCCCTTAACGCGATGCATTATCTGTCGCTCAATAGTCATAACCATATCCTCCTATTATTGGCGCTAAGCAATAGCCACCAATCTCAGCCACTAACATAAGCAACCAAGCTCTGCATATAAATGGCCAATCTGTCAGTTGTTATACTGATTACGCAAGCTGTGCTTTCACTTAACCAATAACCTCTTACATTTAATATACTTATATTATTAGATTGAAATTAATTGATAAATAGGCCATATTGAAAACTACTGTTTCAAAAATGGAAACAATGATTTATGGGACGTTTTGAGAAAATACAGATCTTTGTGCGAATTGTAGACGCTGGCAGTATTAGCCGTGCGGCACAACAATTACATATGACCAAGTCTTCCGTAAGCAAAGCCTTATCCAGTTTGGAGCAGGATTTAGGCGTTAAACTGCTGGCTCGCACCACCCGTAGCCAAAGCCTGACGGATAGTGGCGAAGGCTTTTATCAACATGCGCAACGTATATTGCCAGAAGTAGACGCGTTATTTGCTGATACAGAAGCAGGAGATACGGCTGTTAAAGGGCATCTTAAGGTCTCCGTACCTTTATCATTTGGTATTGAACATTTAAGTCCTGCGCTACAAGCATTTATGCTGCAGTACCCGCAAGTGCAATTGGAAGTTTTTTATGATGATGCGCGGACAGATCTCGTAGAGGGTGGCTTTGATTTAGCCTTTCGCATAGGCTCACTGTCGGATTCTTTATTACAGGCTAAACGTATTTGCCCAATCGGCTTTTCTATTTGTGCGAGCCCAGATTACCTAGCCCAAAATGGCCCTATTCAACAAGTTGAGCAATTAGAAGCACATCCATTTCTTAAGTACGCATCATTTGCTTCTAGTCGTTTTACTTGGACAAGTGCCGATGCAGAAACCTTTTCAGTAAATCTAAATACCCGCTTTATTGCCAATAATGGGGAAGCCCTTTTGCATATGGCTGAGCAAGGCTTAGGGGTTGCAGTTATACCTAATTTTATTGCCTACAAAGCCCTACAAGCGGGTCGCTTGGTGGCCATTTTAAAGGATACCCCTCTCCCGGTGGAGAGTGCTTGGGCGGTTTATCCACAAACCCGTTATTTACCCCAGCGTACACGGTTATTTATTGATCATTTGGTAGATTGGTTTGCTGGGGAGCCTTATTGGGAGCAAAGTTAGTATTGAGTTCTTTAAGCCGATATATTGAGTTAGTGGGTTACCGTTGAAAATAATTGCATAATAATGACGCCTGCTAAAATTAGGGAGATACCAATAATGGCAGGCATATCCAGTTGCTGACCAAAAAAATAGCGACCAATAAGGGTAATAAAGACTATCCCTAAACCAGACCAGATAGCATAAGCGATACCTACGGGAATGACTTTTAGGGTCAAGGCCAGAAAGTAAAAGCTTAAACCATAAGCTACTACTAAACCTATGGAAGGGCCGATCTTAGTAAATCCTTCTGATGCCTTAAGCAGACTTGTGCCAGCCACTTCTGCAGCAATGGCCAAGGTCAAAAATATCCAGTTTTTCATATACATCATTCCTAATTAAACATCTTTTGATTGTGCCTATTAGCATTGCCCAATGCAATGACCAATAAAAAATTATGCCTTTGCTAGCAAAACAAATGGACAGAGTGAATTATCCTCATATATATTCTGAATCTGATAATGATAAAAAAGAGTTTGGCCTTTGGGGGTTTAAAAATATGAAATCTTCATACCGTGTGGTAGTCATTGGTGGTGGTGTAGTCGGAACATCGGTGTTGTACCACCTCGCTAAGTTTGGCTGGCAGGATGTCTGCCTTATTGAGCGCTCTATTTTGACAGCTGGCTCCTCGTGGCATGCTGCGGGTGGCTTCCATGCCCTTAATGCTGATCCCAATATAGCCGCTTTGCAGGCCTATACCATTAATCTGTTTGAAGAAATCGAATCCTTGTCTGGTCAGGATATTGGTTTACATATGACTGGCGGCTTAACCATTGCTACCACTCCTGAACGTTGGGAATGGTTACAGGGTGCTTATCGCGTGTTTCAGACTATTGGTATCGACGACTGTCGTTTGGTGACCCCAGAGGAATGTGGTGAACTAAATCCAGCTATGAATGTAGATGATGTATTAGGCGGTCTTTGGGCTGATCGAGAAGGCTATTTAGATACCACAGGTACGGTTCATGCTTATGCTGGCGCAGCAAAAAAATACGGTGCTGAGGTGATTGAACATACCAAGGTAGAAAGTTTGCAGCAGCTCGATGATGGTTGGCTAGTGGCTACAGATAAGGGTGACATTCATTGTCAGCATGTGGTCAATGCCGCTGGACTTTGGGCTAAGCAAGTGGGCCGTATGGCTGGCGTGGAATTACCGGTGTCACCTTTAGAGCATCACTACCTGATTACCGACAATATTCCTGAAGTGGCGGCTCTTGAGCAAGAACTACCTATGACTGTTGATCCAGATGGCTTTACTTATATGCGCCAAGATCAACATGGTATGTTGGTAGGTATCTATGAATTACAGCATCAGCATTGGATGATGGATGGCGCACCTTGGGACTATGGTATTGAGCTACTACAAGAAAACTTTGACCGTATAGAAAATGAACTAATTTACTCCTTTAATCGTTACCCCTGCCTTAATGATGCTGGCATAAAAACTTGGGTAAATGGCGCCTTTACCTTTTCTCCTGATGGTAATCCATTGGTGGGCCCCGTGCCCGGTAAAGACGGTTACTGGGTGGCCTGTGCCGTTATGGCTGGTTTTCTACAAGGCGGTGGGGTTGGCAAGTCTCTGGCGGAATGGATGATCTATGGCGAACCAGAAGCCGATGTCTATGGTATGGACGTGGCGCGCTATGGTGAGTATGCCAATAACAAAGAATATATTAAGGCTACCACAGGGCAGTTTTATTCCCGCCGCTTTGTGATGTCTTATCCTAATGAGCAGCTACCCGCTGGCCGCAATGTAAAAATGGCGCCAGCCTATGAAGGTATGACCGCAGCAGGTTGTCGCTGGGGTCAGAGCTGGGGGCTGGAGACTCCCTTGTATTTTGCGCCTCAAGACTTTGAAGAAAACCTGACCCTTAAGCGCTCTAATGCCCATGATATTGTGGCGGCCGAATGTCAGGCCGTGCGTGAGCGGGTGGGGCTATTGGATATATCGGCTTTTTCTCGGTTTTGTGTCAGTGGCCCCGATGCTGAGCAATGGCTAAATAAATTAATGGCTTCCAAATTACCAGCGCCCGGTCGTGCTAAATTAGCGCCCATGCTAGGGCCTAATGGTAAGTTAAAGGGTGATCTTACTATCTTTAACTGGGGCAATGGGACTTACTGGATAACCGGCTCATATTACCTTCGTGCTTGGCATATGCGTTGGTTTAATGATCATTTGCAAGGTGATGTACGGGTTGAAGATGTGTCAGATACCATGGTGGGTTTTTCTATTTCAGGCCCCCAATCTCGCAAGGTGTTGGAAAGACTTTGTCATGAGGATATAAGCCATCAGAGCTTCCCCTTTATGGCTTGTCGAAGCATGGATGTGGGCATGATTAACGCCAAAGTAGGGCGTTTATCTGTCTGTGGTGAGCTAGGTTATGAGATCCATTGCCATGCTATTGAACATATCGCATTACGCAAAATGCTATTGGCAGCAGGGTCCGAGTTTGGCATGCAGGAAATTGGTTTTAATGCCCTGCTAAGCTTACGTATGGAAAAAAGCTTCGGTATTTGGTCGGCAGAATTTACCCAAGGCTATACAGCTGGCATGACGGGTATGGATCGCTGGATAGATTGGCAAAAAGATGACTTTATTGGCCGTGATGCTGCCATCCAAGAACGCGATAAGGGCGGTGCGGAACAATGCTTAGTTACCCTAGAGATTGATGCCGTGGATGCCGATGCAGGTGGCTATGAGCCCATTTGGCAGGGTGACCAAAGAGTTGGTTTTGTTACCTCAGGTGCCTATGGCCATAGCCTAAAAAAATCCCTTGCCATGGGGTTGGTAAAGCGTGATTTAGCGAATCCGGGTACGGAACTCAGTGTGCATATAGTGGGTGTGGAACGCCCCTGTCGGGTTATTGCTGCCTCACCCTATGATCCGCAGGGCAAGGCAATGCGCGCTTAATTAATGGGCAAAATTAGTGACTAGCCTGGAGCTTATGCTTAGGCTAGTTGCAAAGTAAAATCTTGCCCAGCAAAGCTAAGTTGATCGCCATTATACATCTTGCGGCTTTTGCGGGTTTCTTGTTCACCATTTACAGATACCAAGCCTTCGGCAATTACCTGCTTGGCTTGGGCACCGCTATCCACCAATCCCTCGAACTTGAGGATTTTAAATAATTCGATAGGTTCACGATTAATTTCAATTTGCTGCATTATATATCCTGATTAATAACAAGCTTTTATAGCTGTATTTGGCTGGGAAAATTTAATCCCTTAAATCAGGTGAGATTATACCGCAATTTGGATTTACAATGTGTCTATAGGCGGCCGAAAGAATAGCGACATTGACTATAAACGTCAGCCAAAAATAAACTTCAGACAAAATGGTTATGCCTAGCAGATAATCCATTAAATAACCTGGAATACTGATAATCGCGACTACCAAAACCACACAAATAAATAATGTGCCAAAGTGGTTTTTCGATATTTCCCATGTGGCTATATATGAAAGACTCTGATTGATTGCAGCACTTGGTAGAATTAAGTAGTAGCCAGCCATGGTGAGACTGACAAAAATTAATGCCAAAATCAGACCAATTAGAGGTACAAGGTGTTCGGCGTTGTGAGGAATTAAGCCAAACTCTAGGCCAATATATGGAATAAGGTTTATGGCGATAGCTGGTGCCATAATGATTAAAATACCTAAAGAGCACACAATATAACCAAAGAATGTGCGGCGCTGAATGGTCATAGTGGTTTCTTTTAATAGAATAGCGCGATGAACCGCAATAGCGATATAAGCACCAAGCAATAGATGCATGATTACCACTACCATTAGCCACGGCATACTTACAGTGACTGTGTCCGCCACAATAACTAACAATAAGGCTAAAAACATCGGTATTGATAACGCCTTTAATAGGGCTAATTTGTGTTGATAAAGGCTTGTTATTCCTTCAAAGATAATATCCTTTGCTAACATATGATCTTCCTTAATTTGAAAATATTTATCTAAATATAGTTCAACTTAAGGTTTTTGCTTATTTGATTATATGTCCGTTCGCTTTCATAAGCGTTAGGCCGGTGATTTAGCCAATTTACCTGCAGCCGCAATTAAGCAATCAATCTGTTCAGGTTGATGGTTAAAGTGGGTAACTAGGCGTACCACACCTTGATCCCAGCGATCATGGTAGAAGCCAAAACCTTGTTGTAAAAGGCCTTCAATCACCGTTTCTGGAAAACGTACAAAGAGAATATTTGAGGCACTATTGCTGACTATATCAATGCCATTAATTTGGCCTAGGCCTTGAGATAGGCGGGCGGCCATGGCATTAGCATGGCGGGCATTATGGAGCCAGAGATCATCTGTAAGATAGGCTTCCATTTGGGCACTAAGTAAGCGCATTTTTGACATTAAGTGGCCACTGCGTTTGCAGCGAAAGGCCATTTCTTTAGCCAAGCTTTTATCAAATAAGACGATTGCATCGACGCCTAAGGCGCCATTTTTGGTGGCGCCTAGGGCTAATACTTTGACCCCGGCCTGCCAAGTCATAGCGGCTGGGGAACAGTTTAGACTTACTAAAGCATTGGCAAACCGTGCCCCATCCATTTGCAGAGTCAAACCCTGATCCGCACAGATATGGCCAATGGTTTCAATTTCGTCAACTTTGTATAGGCTGCCAGATTCAGTGGTTTGGGAAATACTAACACTAGTGGGTTCTACTGAATGCACATCACCCCGTTTTTGTTGGGCCTTGTCAGACAGTATCTGAGGATCTATTTTGCTATCTTTGCCATCAATACAGATAAGTTTGCTACCGGGATTAAAGAACTCAGGCGCGCCACACTCGTCATTATTGATATGGCTGTCGGGATGACATAGGGTAGCCCCCCAAGGTGGGGTAATACTGGCCAAGCCCAAGGCATTGGCTGCGGTGCCTGTAGATACCAGAAATAAGCTTAAATCGGTTTCGAAAATATCTTTTAGTTGTTGTTCAACACGTTGATGATAAGTATCGGCGCCATAGGGTAGTTGCGTACCTTGGGCAGCGTCCATTAAGGCTTGGGCGATGGCTGGTGAAGCACCGACAGTGTTGTCACTGTGAAAAGCGGCAATAAGATCTTTGTGCATAGTGCTTTCTCCAAATAATGGCATCTAGGGCGCAGATTCTAGTTACTAAATGTGGTTGTGCCAAATTTTAGATTCTAAAAGTGGTCAAATATTGCTATCTTGGGTGCCTATTTGCAATACATTTTTTATTTAGATCAGCTTTATAGATTTTGATCTTTTACGTAATTTCCATATGACACCCACTATGTTGCCTTTACCCACTTTTGAACAGACCTTTACTGAACTGCCCGATATTATGTTTGCCAAGGTGGCACCAACCCCGGTAACTAAGCCTGAAGCCATGCTATTAAATGATACTTTGGCGCAAGAATTAGGTTTAGATCCTGATTGGTTATCCTCTCCCGAAGCGCTGCAGATTTTATCGGGTAATCAAGCTCTGCCAGATACAATTGCTATGGCTTATGCTGGGCACCAGTTTGGCCATTTAAGCCCGCGCCTTGGGGATGGTCGGGCGCACCTGCTGGGGGAGCTGGTCACGCCAACGGGTCAGCGGGTTGATATTCAGCTTAAGGGCTCTGGGGTCACGCCTTATTCGCGGCGGGGTGATGGCCGGGCGCCATTAGGGCCAGTGTTGCGGGAATATCTCGTCAGTGAGTTTATGCATGCAGTGGGAGTGCCTACCAGTCGTAGCCTGGCAGCAATTAGTAGTGGTGAAAGTGTGTGGCGGCAGGGCACTGAGCCCGGTGCTATATTAACCCGTGTGGCGGCCAGCCATATTCGCGTGGGTAGTTTTGAATATGCGGCCAGTCAGGGTGTGGAGTTTGTGAAAGCCTTAGCCGACTATACCTTAGGGCGGCATTTTCCCGAGGTAGAAAACTCGGAAGAGCCTTATTTATCTTTACTCCAATGCGCAGTGGCTAAGCAAACTGAGTTAATTGCCCAGTGGATGAGTTTTGGGTTTATTCACGGGGTAATGAATACAGATAATATGTTGGTCTCTGGGGAGACGGTGGACTATGGCCCTTGTGCCTTTATGGATACATATGTGCCCTCTCAGGTATACAGTTATATTGATCGCCAAGGCCGTTATCGTTATGACCATCAGCCCGGTATTGGCCAATGGAATTTAGTGCGTTTAGCCCAAGCCCTAGTGTCTGTTATGACCGTAGACCAAGACTCTGATGCCGTGGTTGCCAAAGCACAGGCGGCGATTAATGGCTATGAACAACAATATAAACATGCCTATGCCCAGCATATGGCTGCCAAGCTAGGTTTGCAGGGTGATACGGCTACTTTGGTCGATAAATTATTGGCGATTTTAGCAAAGGATAAACTGGACTATACCCTGACTTTCCGCTATCTAATGACCTTATTAGCCCCTACTTCAACTGCTTATGGTATGCCCGAGCAGGCATATATAGCGAGTCCTGCATTACAGAAATGGCAACTTAATTGGTTGCAGAGAGTAGAGCAAGAAACGGGGCCAGAACAGGCCTTATCCCTAATGTCCCAGCATAATCCTATTTTTATACCCCGTAATCATCTTTTGGACGCGGCTTTAAAGGCAGCCTATCAGGATGATCTGACTCAGATTAATGACTTATTAGAGGTTATTAGAGAGCCCTTTACCTATCGCCCCGAGTGGCAACATTTAGCCTTGGCTCCCAAGCCAGAGGAAAAGATAGTAAGTACCTTCTGTGGCACCTAATTGGCTTTTAATTTGAGCAAAAAAGGGCAGCTCTGATAGAGGATTAGGTGGCCATAAAACAGTCACCAATATGGGGGCAAGGTGGCGCACAAAAAAACCACTCCGAAGCGCTTTTAGCCGACCCTAGCTCATGCTACAGTTGTTGTATGAAAGAATATAAAAGGAAAGCTAATGTCTTCCATGGCTAATTGGCCACAAGGGTTTATGGTAGTGCAAGGTAATCGCATGGAAGACCTTTGTACTACCTATGTCCAATGGCTAAAACGCTATCCTTTAGGCCCTTTGGAAGAAGACCTATTACTTGCCCAGAGTAATGGTATTGCGCAATGGTTAAAGCAAACCTTGGCGCGCGATGAAGCCGACGGTGGCTGTGGGGTGGCAGCGGCCATTAACACCATGTTACCGGGGCAATTTGTCTGGCACAGTTATTGTGCACTGTTACCCGGTTTATCAAGCCGTTCCGTATATGATAAGCAGGCCCTGACTTGGCGTTTATATCGCTTATTAGCCACTTGGAATCTGGATCAATTAGCGCCTATATTGTCCACTTATGTGCAAGCCGATTCTCTACCTATAGATCGTTTACAATTGGCGCGCCAACTGGCTGACTTATATGATCAATATCAAGTTTTTCGCCCCGATTGGTTAGGCCTATGGGAGCAAGGTTACGACTTGATATGCGAACATAATGGTCAGCGTGAAGCCATACCCACAGGACAAGAGTGGCAGCCGGTAATATGGCGCGCTCTGTGTGCTGATATAACAACCCAAACCACCGCTGAGGGCTGGTCACAAGTTAGCCGAACGGCCTTGCATGAACGCTTTTTGCAAGCTTGTGCCAATACTAAGGAAAGGCCCATAGGTTTACCCAGACGGGTAGTGGTATTTGGTATGTCGAGTTTGCCTAATAGCAGCTTAGAAGTGCTGCGCGCCATTGCCCCGTTTACCCAAGTGCTACTGTTTGTGATGAACCCAAGTCAGCATTACTGGGGCGATATGGTGGAAGGCAGGGAGCTATTACGCAAAGAATATAAACGCCAAACCAAGCGCCAAGATCATAGCCAGTTTAGTGATGACCATTTGCATGTTTATGGTAATCCCTTATTAGCTTCATGGGGTAAGCAGGGTCGTGATTTTTTACACCTGTTTGATGAATGGGACCAGCCTAGTCAATATCAAGACTATTTTGCTAATTTGCCCATGGGCAAGGTCGATGTATTTAGTTCGCCAGCAACTGCTAATGGCGATAGTCTATTGGCCAGAATTCAGGATGATATCTTACAGCTTCGCTCGGCTCAGGAACGCGCCCAGCTGGAACAAACTGAGACATCGCTTGAGGCAGATGATCACAGTCTAGAATTTATCAGTGCCCATAGTATCCAGCGTGAAATTGAGATTCTCCATGACAAGCTATTAAATGATTTTGATCGCCACCAGCAGGGCGATAATGTGGCCCTAGAGACCCGTGATATTTTGGTGATGGTGCCAGATATAAGCACCTATGCACCCCATATAGAGGCTGTCTTTGGGCGCTACCGCAGTCATGCTCAAAATGGGGAAAGAGATAGCCGGTTTTTACCTTATCATATTGCCGATACAGGTCAGCGTTTTGCAAACCCCATTTTAGGGGCTTTTGAAACCCTGTTGGGGCTAACCCAGTCGCGTATGACCTCAGTGCAGGGTTTAAGTTTATTGGAAGTGCCGGCGTGTCGAGAGCGTTTTGGTATCCAAGAGACAGATTTACAGCAAATTAAAGTCTGGGTCGAAAAAGCCAATATTCGCTGGGCGTTAACGGCTGACCATCGCCAGCAGCAGGCCTTACCAACCTTGGATGGTCATAATACCTGGCAGGCGGGTATTGATCGTTTATTATTGGGCTTTGCCACGGATAGCTCAGGCAGTTGGCAAGCCGTTGCGGCCTGCCCAGAGGTGAGTGGCTTGGGGGCGGAGCTATTAGGCAGCCTAAGCCGCTTTGTAAATAGTTTGGAGCAATGGCGCCAAAATCTACAGCAAAACCAAACCGCTAGTCAGTGGGTAGAAGCTTTACTAGCGCTCTGGCAAGACTTCTTTGTACTTGATGCGGAAGAGGTTGAGCGTCTCTATAAACGTATTAGTGAGTATCTGCAGCACTGGCAAGAGGTGGTTACTCAAGCATCAATGGCAGATGAGCCCATTGCTATTGAACTTGTGCAAAGTGCCTTACTCGAACAACTGGATAGCCCCAGTTTAAGTAGCCGCTTTATTACCGGTGCTATTAACTTTGCTACCCTAATGCCCATGCGGGCAGTGCCTTTTAAGCAAATATGGTTATTGGGTATGAACGATGATGCCTATCCTCGCAAGCGCAGCTTTAATGATTTTGATTTAATTGGCTATAACTATCGCCCGGGCGATCGTTCCCGTCGTGATGATGACCGCTATCTGTTTCTTGACGCCTTATTGTCAGCCCGTGATAAGCTGGTAATTAGCTGGCATGGGCGCAGTATCAAAGATGATACGGAACAGCCACCATCGGTATTAGTAGCTCAATTGCGTGACTATATTGCTAAAGCTTGGCCTACCAAAGACTTGTTACAAGAACTTACTACTCAATATCCTTTGCAGCCCTTTAGTGATCATTATTTTGCCAATGATAAGCCGCTTTATACTTATGCGCGGGAATGGGCGAGTGCAAAAGGCAATGCTTTGCCACCTGAGACGGCACAATTACCACCATGGTTACCTGAACGCCCAATTAGTGGCGCTGATTTAGTTAACTTCTTAAAGTCGCCGATTGACAGCTTATATCAGCAACGTTTGTTAGTGCCTCAGCCACAAACCAAGGGCGATATCCCAAGCACTGAGAGTTTTACCCTAGATGGTCTGCAAAACTGGCAACTGCATAGTGAAGTACTTAAGACCCATGTGCATAACTATAGGGATAGTCAGCAGTCCGTAGCCACCACCAGCCAACAAATGCAGGGGCAGATGGATACCTGGCAGCGTGATGGAACTTTGTTAGCTGGCACGGCTGGGCAGATTCAGGCCGGCGCTTATTTTGATAGCTTGGTAGAAATATACGAGGTTTGGCAACAATTACACCAACAGTGCCATGGTCAGATTGTGCCTGTCACCTATACAGCTGTGCATAGTGTGCAAGATAAAGCAGGGCAGGAACATGCGATTCCAGTGGAGATCGACTTAGGACATTTGCAACTAGATCAGCATAGTCAAACGGGTCAGCAGGTTATAGTGCAAGCTAGTAAAGCTTTGGAAAAAGCCAATACCAAGAATATAAGATGGCGCAATCTATGTGCTGCTTGGGTAGAGCATTTGGGGGCGCATTTATATAGCCAAATGCCTGTCACTAGTTATCTGTTAACGCCACAAGGACAATTATGCTTTCCATCTATGGCCATTGATCAAGCAGAAACCTATTTTGCCAATATATTGACCGTATGGCATATGGCCATGCATGAGCCCCTGCCATTAAGCTTACAGTTAGGTATAAAACTGATTGCTGAAAAAGCCGCCACAGACACAGTGCTGGCGAGTACTTATGACAAAGATTTAGACTATTCGGGGCACTACCTATCACGCCACTTCCCCCATTTGCTGGATATGGATCTGGACCGTTGTCGGGCGTTAGCCAACTTGGTATATACCCCCTTACGTGATGGCGTGGAGGTGATGTCATGATCCAGGGTAGCCAAGTACTGGCACCCTTAAGCTTGCCCCTTAAGGGTCATGCTTTGATTGAAGCCAGTGCCGGCACGGGTAAAACCTATACTTTAGCCATGCTATATTTAAGGCTGATCTTAAATCATGGTGGTAGCTCAGCTTTAGGGGAGCCTTTGCTACCCCATAATATATTGGTGGTGACCTTTACTAAGGCAGCCACGCAGGAATTAAGGGATCGTATTCGTCAGCGTTTAGTCGAAGCAGCAGCCTATTTACGCAGTTGTATCGAAGCTGAGGCAGGGCTAATTGATAACCCTTTGTCCGTTGATCCACTGCTTGCGGAGCTTTGTGCTAGTTATACCGAGCCTGCTCAGCAGGCGGGTGCGGCTAAACGTCTGGAAATGGCAGCTGAAGCTATGGATGAAGCCGCTATTTCTACCATACATGCTTGGTGTTATCGCTTACTAAGTGAGTTCTCACTGTATTATGGTGGCGCTTTTGAGCAGCAGTTGCTGGAATCTGAAACGGAATTACTCAAAGAAATTAGTGAAGATTTTTGGCGACTTAATGTGCTTGGTATGAATCGCGATGCGTTAGCTTATATGATGCAGCGCTTTAAAAGCCCAGCGGCATTGTTGCCGGAAGTTGTAAGATTATTGCCCCATGTAACAAGCCTACCAGAGCCGGTACTGGATTTGGCTTCGTATATTCAAGAGCAGCAGAGCCAAAAGCAGGCTATGGTGGCTGATCTAAAAGCCGCATTAAGAAAACATTTGCCCGCCCTCAAACAATTTTTTGCTGAAGCCAGAGCGGATGGCTTATTGCATCTTAACAAATTACGAAGTAACCATGAGGCGGGCGCTTTTACTCATTTACAGAACTATATTCAGTCGGATGAAGATACTCTTAAATCTTCAGCCAGCCTAAAAAAATTAGCCTTATTGGATACGTCTATTTGGCAGCAGCCAGACTCACTTGACCTAAATTTTGCTCCGGCAAAATGTGTGGCCGAAGTGCTCGCATTAGCTGACCAAATACCCAATCCAGATGCCACAATTTTGACCTACGCTGCCCATTGGCTGCAGCAACGCTTAACCACTAGTAAACAGCAGCAGGGCTTGCTAAGTAACGATGACTTATTGTTAAAGTTACAACAGGCTTTATCTGGACCAAGTGGTAAACAATTGGCGGCAGCCATTCAACAGCGCTTCCCCGTTGCCCTAGTGGACGAATTTCAAGATACGGATCCCGTGCAATACACGATCTTTAAGCATATCTATCAAATTCGAGAGGGTTGCCCTAAGGGCGGCTTTATTATGATAGGAGACCCCAAACAAGCTATTTATGCTTTCCGGGGTGGGGATATTTATACCTATTTGCAGGCGCGCAATCATACCTTTGGACATCACTATACCCTGACCCATAACTACCGTTCGGACAGTAACCTATTAACGGCGGTAAATGGCTTATTTGCCTATGGTGATAGCCATGCCGAAGGGGCGTTTCGTTTTCGTCAGACCCAGCATAATCCATTACCTTTTGCCCCCGTGGCGGCAGGTACTGATAAACCCTATCAACTGTATTTGCAGGGGCAATTACATGCGCCCCAAACAGCTTGGTTAGCGTCCGCTGAAGAAGGGGGTAAGGCACTGGCAGACAAGGACTATATTAGTATTCAAAGTGATGCCACGGCGAATAAAATAGCTCACTTATTAAATTTGGCCGCAGTTGATCAGGCGGTCTTGCAGCGAGGCGATAAGCAGCAGACTTTGCAACCTAAAGATCTGGCTATTTTGGTGGCTAACCAAAAGCAGGCCCAAGCGGTGCGTTCTGCTCTTGCCCAACGGCATATTGCGAGTGTTTATTTGTCTGATGCTAGTAGTGTATATACCAGCCCTATGGCTGAGGACTTATTAATATTGTTGCGGGCAGTAGCCAACCCAGATGATGACCGCTTGTTAAGTATGGCTCTGGCAACGCAATTATTGGGGTTAGATGTTGTCAGTCTTGATCATTTGCAGAAGGACGAGTTAGCTTGGGAACAGCAACTTAATAGATTCTATACTTATCATAAGATATGGCGCACTAAAGGTGTTTTGGCTATGGTTTATCAAGTTATTTTTGATAGTCAGGCCGCCAGTAGAATTAGATCTATGGCTACAGGTGAGCGCCTGCTGACAGACCTACTGCATTTGGCAGAACTATTACAACAAGCGGCCGTGCAACTAGATGGTGAACATAGTCTAGTACGTCATTTTGAGACCCTATTAGATAACCCAGATCAGCAAGATATTAAGCAACAACAACGCTTAGAGAGTGATAGTAATCTGGTTCAGGTAGTCACTATTCATAAATCCAAAGGCTTGGAATACCCGGTGGTGTTTTTGCCCTTTATTTGTTTGACTCGGGCACCTAAAGAAACTGATATTCCATTGATTTATCACACGGATAAGCACCAAAAAAATGTCGCCTTAACGGCCAGTGATGACATTATGACTGCCGTCAAAAAAGCCCATCAAGCAGAAGAAATTCGCAAGCTTTATGTGGCTTTAACGCGGGCTGCTTGTTGTCAGTATCTGGGCTTGGGTGAGGTAAAAGGTATAGCGCAATCTGGCCTGGGTAATTTGCTAATGCTGAGCAATAAAAGTGGGGAGTTAGCCCCTACATTGGCAGCCTTGGACGATCATATTACTGTCCAACCACTACCTATTGAGGAGGTATTTCAGGGCACAAATACAGGGGCTAACTCTACCAAAGCAGCCCGACAAGCCCCTGATATAAGCCTAAAAAGCTGGCATACTGCGAGTTATTCTAGCCTTTCTTTTGGCAGTCAAATCGACACTGAAGACAAGTCCGCCATAGAGCTACCCGATACGGCACAAGATGCAATTTTAAGTGAAGAGCGCGAGGCCAATGTACTTACTAATATGGTAGCCGAGCAAAATGCCTCTGCATCTATTATCGACAATAGCGTCCCCAATATTCACAATCTCCCCAAAGGGGCGCTATTTGGAACTATGCTGCACAATATATTAGAAGATTGTGCCGAGCTAGGATTTGCCGAAGTCATTCAGCAGCCAAGTAGTCGCCAACAAATCCTTAATGAACATCTACAACCGTTAACTCTTACACCTTGGCTAGATGCCTTGGATAATTGGCTGGTGGATTTATTCAAGATGCCTTGGCAACTGCAATCACTGAATGCAAAACCCATCCAATTGCAGGCTTTAACGGCGCAGCAATTGCTAGTTGAAATGGAATTCCTAGTGGCTACCAAAGGGGTAGATGTGGAAGCCATGGATAGTCTGGTATGCCAATATACTTGGTCACAACAATCCCGCCCCCAAGCCCAAGCGCTACAGTTAAATGGCATGCTAAAAGGCTATATCGACTTACTGCTGGAACATAATGGCCAGTATTTTGTGGTGGATTGGAAAAGTAACTATTTAGGTGTTGATGCCAGTGCATATAGTCAGGATGCGATGGCTGAGGCGCTCCTGCACAAGCGCTATGATATGCAATATGTGCTTTATATTTTGGCCTTACATCGTTTACTGCGGTCGCGATTGCCGGATTATAACTATGCCAAGCATATTGGTGGTGCTGTTTATGTGTTTTTACGTGGTATTGATAATCCAGATACTCAGGGGCTACTGTTAGATAAGCCAGAACAAGAGCTTATAGAACGCCTTGATCGGCTATTTCAAGGTGTCGAGGAGGTGGCCTAATGGGTATGCAACAGCTTATTGGGCAGGCGCAAAAGCTGCATATTGTGCGTGATGTCGATCTGGCACTGTTAGATTTTATGTACCGGCGTGGCAGTAACCCGATTAGCGATTATTTGGCATGGGCTATTCTACTGGTGAGCCGCCATAGTGCCATGGGCCATGTTTGTGTGGACTTAAAAGCCGTCCTTGCAGAGCCCTTAACTTATTTCTGTTTACCCATTGATGATCAAGATGGGCTGGGGCCCAATCCTACTAGATTGGCCTTTGAGGCAGGCTTAACAGCCTTTATTAAACCTTTAACTCTGTCACAGTGGATAGATGAGATAAGCGCCAGTGAGGCCGTTACCGTGATCGATCACGTTGATTCTTCAATCCAAGTGGAAACCCCTTTTGTTTTGGACCTGAGTCAATCCCGGGCGTTATTTTATTTAACTCGTTATTGGCAGTGTGAACAGCAGTTAGTAGGGTTTATTGAAGCACGCAGTCAGCATAGCAATAGGTTACCTGAGCAGGCTACGGCAATCATTAAAGCCTTATTTCCTAATGCGGCCAATCAAGCTGCTCATAATGTGAACTGGCAACGTGTCGCCGTAGCCCTAGCAGCGCGCAGCTATTGTGCCATTATCACAGGTGGTCCGGGGACAGGTAAAACCACCACTGTGCTAAAGTTGTTGGCGTTATTACAGGCATTGCAATTAACTCAGGGTTTAGGGCCACTACATATAAAACTTGCTGCACCCACGGGCAAAGCTGCGGCACGCTTAAATGCGTCCATTGCTAGTAATTTGCAACAACAAGTATTTCCCACAAATGACCACTTCGATGGCGAACAATTAAAGGCGGCTATTCCCACGGAGGTGTCTACCTTGCATCGGTTACTAGGGCCTATCGCCAATAGCCGGCAGTTTCGTCACCATGCTACCAACCCAATCGGTGCTGATGTGGTAGTTATTGATGAAGCCTCTATGGTGGATTTAGAAATGATGGCTAATCTAGTGCAGGCGTTGGATAAACATACGCGCCTTATTTTACTGGGTGATAAGGATCAATTGGCCTCGGTGGAAGCAGGTTCTGTATTGGGTGACTTATGTGCTGATGCTAGTAACGGTCATTATTTGCCAGAGACCATTAAGTGGCTAAACGTATTTGCCGGTGACCAATTATCTGATCAATATGTCTCTGCTGCCGGTCGTCCACTGGCACAATCCACTACGATGTTGCGGGTAAGTCATCGCTTTCAGCAAGGTGGCAGTATCGACGCTTTGGCTAGCCTGGTGAATGCTGGACTTTATGAGGGGCAGCCATCTCTATTACCTGTACAAGATTTATATGCCATTGTGGCCCAAGAAGCGGCTTTAGCAGAGCGTAAAAAACGCCAGCCTCAAGTACAGTTATTTCACCAACCACCATCTACAAATGCAAATAGTGTAAGTTGGTTGCAGACATCCTTAGCCCATAGTTTACAGGAGGGCTATAGCACTTATCTTAAGTTGGTAAAGCAAGGGCCTGAGGGTGATCAAGATCAGTGGGCAAGCGCGGTTTTGGCTGCCCATGCTAGCTTTCAATTATTGGTAGCTCTACGGCGTGGGCAGTGGGGTGTTGAAGGGATGAACGCCACTATTGAATATTTGTTACAAAAGGCTGATTTGTTGCCTAATGCTGATACCGAATGGTACCCTGGGCGGCCCGTTATGGTCAGCCGCAATGACTATCATCTTGGTTTAATGAATGGTGATATTGGCGTGTGCTTGCCCTATACAGATAAGCAGTCTGGGGCAGAGATGTTAAGGGTGGCCTTTAGTGCTGGTGCTGAGGGCATACGTTGGGTTTTACCGAGCCGCCTGCGTGCTGTAGAAACCGTTTTTGCTTTGACGGTGCATAAGTCTCAGGGCAGTGAATTTAGCCACACCATGCTGATGTTGCCAGCCCACAATAATCCAGTATTAACTAAAGAGTTGTTATATACCGGTATTACCCGTGCCAGACACTGTTTCTCATTGGTATATGGTGATGAGCAGGTATTGGAGCAGGCCATGACCAGAAAAGTTGTTCGCGCAAGTGGTTTAAGTAATCGTTTCTAGATAACTAACCTTCTATGCATAACTAGTCAGTGTTTATCTTTCAAACTCACGAAGATATTGGTGTGAAACAATTTTGCCATCTATTATTTTAGCGATAAACATCACACTTGAGTCAGGGGTATTTGGTTCTATAACGTCATGGATGCCAACCAGGACTTCATTATTTTCATAGTAACAGGAAAAATCACCAGCTTTGAAAGGGGTATCTTTGCACCATGCCAAGGTTTCATGCTTGTCGAGCTTAAGCTTCAACTTATCATTTACCCAGACAAAGTCATCTGATAATAGATCTGACAATGTCGTCATGTTTTTGTCATTAACAGCTGTGATCCAAGAGGCCATATAAGTTTGGAAATTGACTGACATACTTTTTCCCTGTGATCAGTTAGACATTAATTTTAAAGCATATGCGTTTGTATGTAGATGGCCATCTATATAGTGCAAGCTAACCTCAAGTTGGCCTAGCTGTTGTATTATCAGTTAGGCCAACTCTCTCTACAAAAAAAATTGGTTACAGAGAGTTTTCGCAATAACAGGCTCTTAAGTGTGTCTAATTTACTAACTCTTTTTTGAGCGCTTCTTTATTAATGCGATTCTTATCACTTTGTACTAAGGGCAGTGATTTTTTAAACACAATACGACTGGGCAGCATATAAGAGGCTAAATGCTGTTTTAGTTCAAATAGAATTTCCTGATCAGAGATCTGACTAGATGCGGAATAGACCAGTACAATTTCTTCTTCTATAGCTTCATTGGCCACACCAAATACGGCACATTGTTGGATTTGGGGAATATTGCGTTTGACCACTGATTCCACCTCGAAGGGGGAGACACGGAAACCCCGGGTTTTGATCATATCGTCGCGGCGGCCGACAAAGTAGAAATAGCCTTCTTCATCTCGATAGACATAGTCACCACTAGCCACTACTAGTTCATCCGTTAGTTGGCCTTCCAAATTAACCACATCCTTTAAGATCTGTACAGATTTAAAGCGCTCCGCTGTTTCGACGGGGGCATTCCAAAAGCCACGGTAGATAAAGCCACCACGATGGATAAGTTCGCCTACTTCTCGCGGGGCACATTCTTTGCCATCTTCATTGATGACATAGAGCTCCACATCCGGAATAGGTTTACCAATAGAGTCTGGGCGAATCATGATTTGGCTGGGGTCTAAATAGGCTGAGCGGAAGGCTTCCGTTAGGCCATGCATAGAATAGAACTTGGCCTGCTGGAAGGTATCGTGGCAGTCTTTAACCATCTTAGCCGTTACATTACCACCCGATGAGGTAATAATTCGAAGTTGATCAAATAAGCCTGCGGTGGGGCGTCTAGCCTCAACAGCTTCAAACATTTCAGCAATATGCACCGGCATAAGTGCCAGCACCGTGACTTGGTCATTAATCAGGTGATTAAACACATCTTCGGGCAGAATAAACCGGTGTAAGGCCAAGGTGGCGCGCTTATATAAGGCGCAAAAGATCTGATTCAGGCCATAATCCAAATTAAAGATCAGCAGGCCGGAGATAATATCATCTTCTTGCAAATCCAAATATTGAGACACCACGCGGGCAGAATCAATTAAGTTAGCATGTGAGAGAACAATACCCTTTGGCGTACCAGTCAAACCAAAAGAATAGGTGATAACGGCATTTTCATGGCCATTCACATTAGCAGCAAAGGGTTTATTGTAGTATTTGTAGATTTCTTCAAAGGAAGCGATATTTTGGTCGGTGGTTTCATAGGCAATGATATGGCCTGCGAAGTTGATATCCTGCATGGTCTCCAACTTCATTTGGTCGGTGATCATAACCTGAATATCACAGTCCTTAATAATATAGTCTACCTGTTCCGATTGTAGGAGTTTGGTTAGTGGAACCAGGACATAATTGGTAGATAGCGTGGCCAGAATAGCGATAACAAGGTCCAAGCCCTTATTAGAATAAACCCCCACGCGGGTATTGGCTGGGAGATGAAGTTCGTCCAGATAGAGTGCCACCTGATTCACCTTGGTGAGGAGTTCACTATAGGTGATGCTTTTCTCTTCCTGCTTGATAGCCACCTTATCGGGGTGGGAAGCTGCAGCATATTCAAGCAGGGTGCGCACGCAATTGATTGACATTCTTCTTCTCCTTACTGTTCCCTAAGGTTAACGTCCTGAACTCGCGAACCCAGCGTCCAAATAGAATAGTCTGTATCCATTATAGTGACGGGTCTGTGCTTTGAGGTCAAAATTTTTGTAAAAAAGAAGCCAATAATATCGTCTACTTCTTCTTGCTTTAACACTTTGGTGACCCCTCCTGTTAGTACAATGGATTTAACAGCAGTGAGCTTAAGGTTGGTATAGGCTTCGCGATAGTGAGACATTTTGCAGAGTACCAAAAAGATAGCTAGCTGCATCAAAATGCGGGTGGCCTTATCACTCTGCTCCTCAAAGATATTCTCTGTGACCCCAAGGTGCATTAGCAGTTCGTAGACAAATTCGTTATTTTTGGCGTTAAAGATCAAAGATTCCCGGGATTTATATACCCCCAGTTTTTTAAATACCAAACGATCAAATTCGTTATTGGTGACCATATTCTCTTCTACCAAATCTTTGGAGTAGTGAATATCCGTAGTAGCGCCACCAATATCCAAGAGAATAAAGGGATTAACCACCGAATAACTGGCATCAATCAGGGGTAATGTCTGGTTAACAATATAGGGCGTAGAGAAAATCTGATTACTACTAATCTGGTAAAGGTCTTTAATATCTTCCTTGCCCATAATATCTTGTTGATAGAGGTTGGTCAGGTAAGCCTTAAGATCCTCTTCAATGATATGCAAGCGGTCATCAATAATATTGGGCAGAATAACTAACTCGGGTAACTGTGCTTTAGCATTAGCAGCATCAAGTTCATTGCCCACATAAACAATATTGGAATAATTTACATTATGCAGATATTGGTACAAGTCATCAGCAAAAGCGTCGCCCTTGCTATTAATACCACCAGCAATAATAACCACATCAATCAGGTCACTAGGCACTGTGGCCGAGTCGAGATCTTGATAAAGAATGGTATCGATAATATTAATGCCTGAATTAAAGGCAATATTGGTCGCATACTTTAGGGAAAACGTATGGGTCAAACCTATTATAAGGGTGCTTAGGCCACCATTTGCAGATGAGCAAATAAACACATCATCATGGTCAAAAGAACTGATAGTATGGCCACATTTATGCATCAAATCATCAAGAATGGTTTGATTAAAGTTGCGAAAGTGTTGCTCAAGTTGCCGCCTTTCTGGGGCATCGGAGGTCACGCAGACTTTAAAATAAGTACTGCCGACATCGATTAATAATTTATCGTTTTGGCTACTCATTGCATAATCCCGATATCGTGAATAATGTCATTAACAATACTGGTGGTGTCTTTGCTTAGGTCGCACTGTGCCTTTTCATAATCGAAACAGTGGTCAGGAATCGGTACTTTGCCACGTTTGATTATGCGGATATTTTTGTTGTCATCACGAATAGTAATCATCTGATTATGGTTGATGATATGCGGCGAGAAGGGCACATCGATAATGCCACTCTTAATACAGTTAAATACTTTGCGCCATAGAGTATCGGCGGGGTCATTAAATACCGCCTCCATAATGGCCATAACTTCTGCTGTTAGAATCTCTTCTTCTTGCTCATCAGTAATATCCGGCAAGCCGTTGAGGATCCGCAGTGAATACTGGGTATTGGCAACGGTTTCAGAATTAGCTTCCTTAGTCGGAATGCCAGCTGCTTCCTGATTGGTTTTGGTTATAATTTTATCGGCACGCACCATGGAGGCAATAACTGTAGCAATACTGATTAACTGTTCAGCATAATTTGGATCCATTGGGAAAGCCCCCATCCATTGGTGATAAACCAAGTGAATGCTGGCGTCCCCACAGCCAATTTCTTCAGCATAATGGCGGGCTAATTTCTTTAGCACATGGCCAGTAACAATATCCTGCATCATAGAGCCCTGTTGGGCAAAGGATACAGAAAAGGATTTAACGCCTTCCTCAAGAGAGAGCAACATTTCTAACAACTGAATAACAATGGTAATGGCCGGTGGTACCAAAGTTGCTGTTAGTGGCCCAAAGGATTCTCGGTTAATGGGCTCATTTAGTTGTGAATAGTTAGCACATACCCGTTCGACATATTTCCAATACAAAAACGCCTTATCCAAAGGGAAGTTTTTGGAATAAGGTAGTAAATAGGTGATAGGACCACCTTCAATATCAAAGATACCCGAGGCAATAGCTTGCTCAATTAATAACCGCGCATCAGGGGTACCATGACGCAAACTCACCGGCTTATTAAAGTGGGTAATCATATTACGAGTGGTGCGATAGCCATGGTTAACTAGTGGGTAACCATTGAGCATATCAACATCATTTTCTTCACTTAGGCGCAGCATGCGGGCAGCGGTTTTATAGTCATTAAGACGGGTATTGGAATCAATGGTTAGGGGCAGTACGTCCACATTGGCATTGACAAAAAACTCATATAAAGCAAATTGTTTTTTGTAAGTGGGGAAGCCACCACGAGGCTGCACTAGCATTTTGTTGCTATGCTTAAAATGATGGGAAATAAACAGTTCTTTGTTGGCGTTTTTAACAAAGTCTTCAACTTCGGCAAAATCAAAGGCCTCAACATATTGGTTGCCGAGGATAATTTCGCGTTCTTCCTGGAGCAAACTCATGCTGATTTCTCTTTAATATAATCTGCCAACATATCCAGACCGGTATTGAGATCAATCTGGTGGCAGACCAGATCAAAACCATAACTTTTGTATTTTGGAATAATGTCTTCCGCCTTACCTGCACCCACAGTCAGGTTGCCGCCAATCATCATGATTAACTTATCTAGACCTTTATATTCAGCTTTCAGAGCTTTTACTTCGCGCCCCCAGCCCTCGGCCTCACCATTAAGGGAAGAAATCAGCAGAATATCAGCATCGGTCTCAATCACAGCATCAAAGAATTCCTCTAGGTAAGTGTTAACCCCCAGATTAAATACTTCGTAACCCCTAGCTTTTAAGGAGAGGTCTATAAGCCGATTAGCAACCACATGGATATCGTTACCAATGACGCCTGTTACTACCTTCATGGTTATGGCATGTCCAAACAAATCGAAAGGCACCGATTATAGCAAAATCCTATAAGGAAATTGGTATTTAATGCTAGAATGTTGCGCTTAAATTTAGCTAATAGGCGTATTTTTATGACTTTTTTTACTGCAGACTTCTGTGATGAGTATAGTGACCAAGTTCAAGTGTTGGCTGCTGGCTATAATAATTATGGCGGCGCGCATAAATGTGAGGGTGAAATTGTTACCGTTGCTTTGGATAAATATAACGGTGAACTGATTAAATTACTGCGCGATACAGACGGTACAGGGAAGGTTGTAGTCGTTGATGTACAACAAGAATACTATGCGGTGGTGGGTGAAAAGCTGATGGAATTTGCTCAGCAAAATCACTTTGCTGGTATTGTGATTAATGGTTATGTGCGTGATACGGAGCAGATCACCGATGTACCTGTCGGTCTTTATGCCATAGGTACATGCCCACGCAAATATATACCTACCACAGTAGGACAAACTCAAATTCCACTAACCTTTGGTGGGGTCAGCTTTCAACCCGGTGATTATCTATATGCCGATAAAGATGGCATTATCGTTACTGCTCAGCCATTGGTCTAAAAACCTTATTTGGTAACAAAAAAAGTACGAGAATTAAACATGACCCAGCCATGGTTAGATAAGGACTATCTCCATACCCAGATTAGGGGGGTGCTAGACTTTTACCAACAAAATGGTGTCCGTCCAGAAGGTGGTTTTTATCAACAATTGGATGCCCAAGGACAGCATGCAGAAAATGATATTCACCATCTGGTAAGTAGTACCCGCATAGTGGTGAACTTTGCACGGGGCAAAATCCTCTTTGGTGATGCCGAATATACCCAACAGGTGCGTCATGGTTTAGCCTTTATTCGTGACCAGCATCGTTGGCCTGATGGCCGAGGATACCATTGGCTGCTAGCTGATAGTAAGCCAGAAGATAGTGATCAATACTGTTATGGTTATGCCTTTCTAATGCTAGCTTACGCCAATGCCCTTCAGGCAGGTGTGGAAGCAGCTGGGCCATGGCTGACAGAAACCTTTGATTTAATGGAAACCTACTTTTGGCAACCAAAAGATGGTTTATATGCCGATCAACTTAGTACCGATCTAAAAACCCTAGATAGTTATCGTGGTCAAAATGCCAATATGCATGCCTGTGAGGCACTGATTGCTGCCTATGAGGCAACCAATCAGCGTCATTATTTAGAGCGTGCCTTGGTATTGGCTGATAAAGTTGTTATTAGCAATACTCACAGCACTGATGGCTTGCTGTGGGAACATTATGATCAGCACTGGCAGCCGGACTGGGACTATAATCGGCAGGATCCTCAGAATTTATATAAGCCATGGGGCTATCAACCTGGCCACTTTACCGAATGGGCTAAGTTATTACTAATGCTAAATGCCCATGCGCCAAAGCCATGGCTAGTCGAACGTGCTCATAAATGGTTACAGTTGGCGTGGGAAAAGGCATGGGATGCCAACTATGGTGGCTTATTCTATGGTTTTGATCCGGATTATAAAATTTGTGATAACCACAAATATTTTTGGGTACAGGCCGAAACCTTGGCCGCCCAAGCGTGGTTAATCAATACTACTCAGCACACAGATCTGCAAACACGATTTGATCAGCTTGCAGCCTATATAGAAGAGCATTTTATCGTCCCCAACCAGACAATCTGGCACCGTCTGCTAAGCCATGATAATCAGCCCTTAGACAATTGGATTGCCTTGCCTGGGGCTAAGTGCGATTACCATAATTTAGGTGCTTGTTATGATATTTTGTGCAGTCTGGATATTCACCAAGCATAATATACCCACTTTATGGACTTCAATAGAGGTTTAGTAATCATCTGTTGCCATTGCAGTGTGTCCTTGTATAAGCCATTATTGGAGCAAATAAAGCCAATAAAATAACTTCTGGATATCTTTGATGTCAGCTGGATTAAAGTTACATCTAGCCGTGCTGCTGTTTGGTGCTGCTGGTTTAATGGGTAAAGTGATTGCCATGCCTGCTACGCAACTAGTACTGGGGCGCACCCTTATTGGCGCCATTGCCCTAGCCTTGTTTATTGGTTTTTTTGCCAAACAGGAGCACCGTTTTGGGTGGTCATCTGTAGGGATGAGTAAATTAACCTTGCTGGTCGGCTCTGGCATTATGTTAGCCATCCATTGGTGGACATTTTTTTATGCTATACAGTTAGCTGGAGTAGGCGTAGCTGTAGTTGGTTTTTCTGCCTTTCCTGTTTTTGTCACCTTACTAGAAGCACTGTTGCAAAAGCGCCAAGTCCAACCTATGGATGCTCTGGTCACGGCCATCGTGGTAATTGGTTTGTGGTTAGTGGCGCCCTCCATAAGTTGGCAAGATGCCACCTTCCAAGGTTTAGCTTGGGGGGTTATATCAGGGGCTTTATTTGCCGTACTTGCTCTACTTAATAAATCCCTAGTGAGCATATTTGGGGGCTTACATTTAGGTTTTTGGCAGCAAGCTATGGCGGCTGTTTGTTGTTGTTTATTGGTAGATTGGTCAGCCTTAAGGATCAATGCTTATGACGGTGCGAACTTGCTCATACTCGGGGTGTTATTGACGGCCTTTCCCCATGTATTGTTTATCAGTTGTTTGCGTCATATTAGGGCGCATATGGCTGCTATTGTGACAAGCTTAGAGCCAGTTTACGCTATTATCTTTGCTTGGTTATTATTGGCCGAACAACCCCCACTAAGCACCTTGCTTGGGGCGGGCATTATTCTATTTGCTGTGGTGCTAGGCCACTGGTATCAAAACAGGTTAACAGCCTAGATTTAGTAGTCCTAAAACCTCTTATTGGCTCTCCCACTTTAGCTATCACTTTCCCTTTGCTTGATATATTGATTAATGGATTGTGCCGTGGTGGTGTTCATCTGCCGATAAATCAGTATGGCTGTGGCCGATAAAGTAATCACAATACAAGCATAGGCAGAAACAAATAGAAACATGGCAGCGATAGCATAGTAGTAGCCTCGAATGCCAAAATTAAAGGTTTTTAGAGATTCAGTCATCACGGTAGTAGTGTCATCAATCAATTGCTGCAGGTTATCTTCAGCATAGTCGACTTTATTTGAGCCTTTGACAACGGGTAAGGCGCCGATCATTGCTATAGCGTAAACAAGTTTACGCAAAGCATAGATAAATGAGAAAAAACTAATGGTGAGCACTACGGCGAGCAGAGCAAAGTTAGCACTAAATAGTTCAATACTCAGGCTTTCAATAAAATGCAACCCGGCCATTGTGCCGTGGATACTGTCCAGATTGATAACAATCGAGAATAAGCCGGCTAACACAATCAAGGTGGCAGAGCCAAAGAAAGCCACTGAGTGCACAATATGACCAACCATAATGGCATCAAACGGGCTTCTACCATGCATAGTAATTTGTTTAATCCACTCCCGCCGCACAGCCTTTAACTGATTATTAATAGTTTGTTTGCCGATTAGTTTAAAAATGGTCGAATAAGCAAACCAGCTAATAAGTAGCATTGCCATGGCAACTATATGGGGCAAACTAAAGTCATTGGGCAGCATAGGGTATCTTTCTCTAAATAATCGTAGACCCTATGAGTATATCGGTATGGCAACATAATTTGAAATATTTACTTGTCTTTTCAAGTATTCGATCTACTTGCCAATAATAGGGCATTACTGCTAGGGTTGAAGTATAAGGGTGTTATATCTGCTCCCTTTTACTTAGGTTGCTATTAGCCAATAAAGCGTTTTCGTTTATGGTTGAGGAGGGCAATATGAAGAAGATAAAGAATGAAAAAGAACTACTAAAAAAAGCCATCCATTTTGGTATGAATTACGCGCAGAAAAGAGGCGTGGCCAAGTTCGAAGCAACAGACTCCCAGGATGCTAAGGTGGAGTATATTTATCGCCTGCTAGTCCATGATGGTGTTATGCAACCATTAGCGGGCGATCAGGAAAATCTGCCCAATATTAAACATAAATTGTCAATTTGGATGGCTCGGCAATTGGGTGAAGTCTAGTTGTTTCTTGGCTGGAATAAAAGGACAATTCTTGCCCCAATGCTAATTAATATTAAGCAGGTTACGACACCAGTGATATTAGCAAATACCTCTTGCAATATAAGTATCATGGTATCCTGCATAACCCCTTTATTTGCCATAATTTGTGCATGAAAGATGGCATTAAAAACCGCACAAACAAATGTTAGTAAGATTATTGAACGCCACTGTTTTCGCAGTGCTATGCCCGGCATTTGATACATATCAATACCACAAGCCTTAAACATTTCTAATATTATAAAAGGCATGGTACTAAAAATAATAATACTGCTGAAAAACCAGATATCTATCTCATCGGCATGGAAAACATACTGGCTAATTAGACCTGTGATTAATAAATACATTACCCCCTTGGCTCTAAAGAGCCAAGTGATGATAATTAAAATACCTTTTGGGAAACATAAAATGAGATTAATAAGCGAATATTCATTAATCAGACTCTTGCTAGCTGGTTCCAAAACGAAATCGCAAAGGTATTCGGCTAAAATCATTAGCGCGCCGATCCAGCCTAAGGTGAAAAACTCTTTTGATATGTGATTCATAAATATACTTAGATTTTAAGCCATATTCCTAGCATCAACATTAATTTAGCGCATCTGCGTACATTAGCCAACTTTATCATTTTAGATATTGTTTGATTAATATAAGTTTATGTTTTTCTTATGCTACTCATATATGCACAAGCAGCCATAAAGCTTATGGCACACACTGTGTCGGTAATAATGTAGAAAAGAATCGTGTCAACGGCTTTATCGGGCATAATATGACCACTAAGAATTACATGAATCACAAAAGCATTAAGCAAAGCTGAGACAATGCCCACTAAAACCAAAGCATGCCATTTTTTTTCTGGTTTGATATTTTTCAGCTTATATAAATCCCAACCACCTAAATTAAATAGGTAGAAAGTAATATAGGGTATCGTAGCTGTCATTAAACAGAATGCCATCAATAATGGCGTTAAAGGCTGTTGGCTAATGGTAAGACTGATGGTAAGAAGGCTGGCAAAAAATAGATAAATAATGGCACGCCAGCCAAAATACCATGTCATGATAATACGGATACCATGGGGTAGGCACAGTAAAGGGATAAAAGCTGTTGTTTCAGGTATATATAGAGCTTGTGCTTCAAATGCGAGGGGCTGTTTAATGATATTGATTAACAAAAAAACAGCCGTGGCCATTATTAGAGCCAACAATTCTTTTTTGTAAACTAAAATCCATTTGTTGCTAAGAACTTCCATTTGCTACTCCCTTAGAGGCTAGTAATAATCTGGAAGGCGCCCAGCTTAGGCTAATCTGTATATACCTGAGCGAGGTGAACCTATTTTTTGCAACATTCCTTTACTTTGCAAGTCACGTAAACATTTATACATGGTCGGTGCTGGCATGGATTTCAAATCAGGGTGAGCAATAATCTGGTCAATACTGACTTCTGGATTTGCTGGCGTACTTAAATCAGCAAGGCTAGTAAATAATAATTTCTCAGCCTTAGATAAAGTTTCCATGCCCATATCTTCTTCTAAGCTTCGAACAAGTTGCAACAACCGAGCGAGTCTTTGCGGTGATGATTCAGTCATAGTTTTTTTAAAAGTGGTGTAATTGTGTTTATTATTATACAAAATTATAGTGTAAATGCTAGCTTTAAATTCAAAAATCTTATTTTTCAGTATATTTTAATACTTTTAACAGGTAATTAATTAAAAATAATATTGTTTTTAAAAATTTATAAAAAAGTTGCTTTATTTTTTTTAATTTATATTTATCAATAGGATAATGGTCTTTTTGTTTAAAGAGTAGATGGATTATATTCTATTTTATGCCTTGATTTTAGTTTAAAAATAATGATGACGACTATGTTGGTTGGGAGTTGGTTAGTGATGGTTAAAGGAATTTTTTATACAGATAAAATATTTAAAAATAAAGTTTACCTTTACTCTGCTTGTAAAAAACTTATCAGTGATTACATATAGGGCATAAAAAAGGCTTACGGAATAGTTCCGTAAGCCTTTTATAAATGTGGTGGGCCTGCTCAGATTTGAACTGAGGACCAACGGATTATGAGTCCGCTGCGCTAACCGCTGCGCCACAGGCCCTTATTTAGGATGGGCAATGATACCCTTGCTGCTCTTATTGGGCAAGAGAATAAACGCCTAATTGGCTGTTTTACTTGCACTTTAATTGCAGGCTTTGGTCATTACTCTTCAATAAAGCTACGCAAGTGATCAGAGCGCACAGGGTGGCGTAGTTTACGCAGGGCTTTGGCCTCAATTTGACGAATTCGTTCACGGGTTACGTCAAACTGCTTACCAACTTCTTCTAAGGTATGATCGGTATTCATTTCAATACCAAAACGCATACGCAGAACTTTGGCTTCACGGGCAGTCAGGCCGGCAAGGACATCACGAGTGGCTTCACGCAAACCTTCACCCGTAGCAGAATCTATGGGTGAGTCCATGGTGCTATCTTCAATAAAGTCACCCAAATTTGAATCTTCATCATCACCAATGGGCGTTTCCATGGAAATCGGCTCTTTGGCGATCTTTAATACCTTACGGATTTTATCTTCAGGCATTTCCATGCGTTCGCCTAACTCTTCTGGAGTAGGCTCACGACCCATTTCCTGCAACATCTGGCGCGATATACGATTCAGCTTATTAATGGTTTCAATCATATGCACAGGAATACGGATAGTCCGTGCCTGGTCGGCAATAGAGCGGGTAATCGCTTGGCGAATCCACCAAGTAGCATAGGTTGAAAACTTATAACCGCGACGGTATTCAAACTTATCAACGGCCTTCATCAAGCCAATATTGCCTTCTTGGATCAGATCTAAGAACTGTAAGCCGCGATTGGTATACTTTTTAGCGATAGAGATAACCAAACGTAAATTGGCTTCCACCATTTCTTTTTTAGCTCGACGTGCACGAGCTTCACCAATGGAAATACGGCGATTAATTTCTTTGATCTCAGATAGGCTAATGGTGGCCTCTTGGGCTACATTGCCTAACTTACGCTGCGCGCGACGTAAGTCCATAGCATGGCGTTTAATGGCTTTTGAGTATGGCGCATCACGAGCTATCAGCTCATCAGCCCAATCAACATTGGCTTCATTGCCTGGGAATTCAGCCAAAAATACCTCACGGGGCATTTGTGCCCGACGGCTACAGATCTGACTAATAATACGTTCTTGTTGACGAATATTGGCCAAAGCACCGCGGGGAGCTAGAGCAATTACATCGAAGAATTTTGGTACCAGCTTAATGGGAGCAAACAATTCACCCAGCAATGCATATTCTTTTTGCGTTTGCTTGCTGCCACGGCCATGTTTGGCCTCTACACGCATAGTTTTTTGTAATTGCTTTTCCAGTTCGGCAAAACGCTCGGCAGCCTCTACGGGGTCTGGGCCATTATCCGTTTCTTCTTCACTATCTTCGTCATCATTGTCATCTTGGCTGACGGTAGTTGGATTGACTGGATCGGGGTCAGGTTCGCCATCAGGGTCAATATAGCCACTAAAGAGGTCGCTCAGGCGTATACCATCTTCCTCAAGGGTATCTTTGTAAAGATCAATAATAATTTTTACGGTATTGGGGTAATGGGCTAGAGCCGACATAACGTCTCGTAGGCCTTCCTCAATACGTTTGGCAATAACGATTTCACCCTCGCGGGTTAGCAGTTCAACAGTACCCATTTCGCGCATATACATACGCACAGGGTCGGTGGTACGACCAGCTTCGGTTTCTACTGCAGCCAAGGCAGCAGCGGCTTCTTCAGCGGCAGCTTCATCGGTGGAATCACCATCTGTCATAAGCAGGGTTTCAACGTCTGGGGCCTGTTCAGAAACAGTAATACCCATATCGTTGATCATACCAATGATTTCTTCAACTTGATCCGGATCGACAATTTCTTCCGGTAGATGGTCATTCACTTCGGCGTAAGTTAAAAAGCCTTGTTCGCGACCCTTAGTGATGAGTTCTTTTAAACGAGACTGTTGTTCGTTGGCTGCCATAAAAAACCTTTTGTATTAGGCGAATTATATGTAATCTAGCAAACACATTATTATAGTTGAACACTATATCTTGTGCCAGGTAAATCGCGCAATTAATGATGTTGACGCACTATTCAAAGCGTCTAGTATATATGGCGTTACTTGGGCGCATTTTCAACACTATCTAAAAAGCGAGTGGCCCTTGCCTAAAGGTTCCTATCTGAACCTTGTGAAGAATGGTTATTATCTACTTTTTTGTTGTTTTTGCAAGGTTTCTTTTTCCCCCAGTAGAATCTTTAGCTGTTGTTTGGCGGTATTGATATGTTCATCACTAGTAGCATTACGTAGGGTTTGACTTAAGTCATCAAAGCGTTGATCAAAGTAGTGATGATGTAACTTATCTATAGCCTCTTGTAATTGACTGCTATGGTCAGTAGTTACGGTCAAGGATTCTAGGGATGCTAAATTGCGCATCATGGGCCACGCTTCCAGATCAGCGCATTCGCTTTGCAATTCTACTGCTTGGGGTACGCGCTGCAATTGACTTTGTACCTGTTGGCATATTTCTAATAACTGCACCAAAATACTGGCGTCATGCATACGCAAGTAACGCAAATGTTCGGGTATTTCAGTATAGGCTTCAGCTAAACCGGGGTGCCTTAGTATCAGCCTAATGGCGGCTTGAGCAGGGTTTTGCACTCTAGATCCATGGCGGTGATCAAAGCCATGATCATGACTTGGTTGATGGCTATTTGTTGGCGAGTGTTGATTATGTTCAGGATGATATTCTGTTGCCCAAGTTTGGTCGTTGAGCACGTAGTCTGGCGGTAAATCAGTTTCAGAGTTACCAGCGGCAACTGGTTCTTCGGCATCTTTGCTGTTCGCTAAAGTACTCTGATCTGGCTTAGGTTGAGCACTTGACTCTTTGTTGTCAATATCTGGCTTATCACTTATGGCTGTTAATTGGGCTAAAGTATCTTGATTGAGTCCAGTATGATCCTCTAATTTGCTAAGCATCATGCTGCGCATTAAACCTTTGGGCATAGCCTGAATAACTGGCATCATATCCGTGGCTAATTTGGCGCGATGTTCTAAGTTGTGACTGTCCAGATCGTGGGAGAAATGTTGAAATAAAAATTCACTAAATGGTGTGGCATTAGCGATCAGTTCAGTCAAGGTTTCACTACCATGTTTACGCACCATGGTGTCAGGATCTTCACCTTGTGGAAGTAGTAAGAAACGCGCTTGTCGACCATCTGTCATAAAGGGTACACAAGTATGCATGGCGCGAACCGCAGCCTTAATACCGGCAGCATCGCCATCGAAGCAAAAAATAACTTCACTAACCATCTTAAAAATGCGTTCTAAATGGAATTGGCTAGTCGCAGTACCAAGAGTGGCAACGGCGAAATGGATTTGGTGTTGCGCTAATGCCACCACATCCATATAGCCTTCCACCACCAATAAACGTTTTAGATCGCGATTATGTTGACGGGCTTCGTAAAGGCCATAGAGTTCTTTTTCTTTGTGAAAAATGGCACTCTCTGGTGAGTTAAGGTACTTAGGTTTGCCATCCCCAAGGACGCGTCCACCAAATGCAATCACTTTGCCTTTGCTATTACGTATCGGGAACATAATACGTTCCCGAAAAAAATCATAAACTCGGTCGTTATCTGGTTTTTTAACCGCCATGCCAATATCAATGAGAGCATTCTTTGCGGACTCGGTACTACCAAGGTTATCAAGCAGGTTTTGCCAGCCAGTAGGCGCAAATCCAATACCAAAACGCTGTGCTATTTGGCCACTTAGCCCACGCCCCTGCAAATAGCTAACGGCCTGTTTGCGTTGTGGGTGTTGGCGTAATTGTTTTTGATAATAAGCGTTAGCCTGCTCAAGAAGATCATAGGCCTGATTGCGTGCCTGAGTTTTGGCTTGTTGGGCGGCAATGGCTGCAGGCGACAGATTTTGGTCTTGTTTTGGCACATCCATACCAGCCTTACGGGCTAGTTCCTCAACAGCTTCGGGGAAACTTAGATGCTCTAATTCCATTAAAAACCCAATAGCATTGCCACCGGCGCCACAGCCAAAGCAATAATAAAATTGTTTGTCGGGGGCAACGCTAAATGAAGGTGTCTTTTCTTTGTGGAAAGGGCAGCAGGCGGTATAGTTACGACCACTGCGTTTCAGTTTGACGCGGCTATCAATTACATCAACAATATCCGTACGGTCAAGTAAGGTGTCAATAAAATCCTGAGGAATTCGTTGGGGTGTTTGCGCAGACACGATAGCGCCTTGTTTCCGATTAGTTTAAGCTGGCTTTAATTTGGGCGCTTACCTTACCAAGGTCGGCACGGCCTTGCAGTTGGGGTTTCAATTGCCCCATAACCTTGCCCATATCCTGCATGCTGTTGGCGCCAGTGGCGGCTATGGCAGCTGCAATAAGGGCATCTATTTCGGCCGAAGTAAGCTGGGCAGGCAAGAACTCCTGTACCACACCCATCTCATATTTTTCTTGATCGGCCAGATCATTACGACCTGCAGCCTCAAATTGGCTAATTGAGTCCCGCCGCTGTTTTAACATTTTATCTAACACGCTAAGAATACGAGCATCATCTAATTCAATTCGTTCATCAACTTCGATGCGCTTAATAGCAGCTAACATACCGCGTATAACAGTTAATCGCGCTTTATCTTTGGCACGCATAGCGGCTTTCTGGGCATCTTTAAGTTGGGATTTTAAATCAGACATGTAAAGCCTCGCGCTAGTTTATAAATGTTAAAATGGCCAATTGTGTAAACGCCAGAAACAACAAAGGGGCGGGTAACTGAAAACCGCCCCTAGGCTGTTGTCATAATGGCAAAGCCATTTGACAGAATCTAGTGCTTTTGACAGCTTGCCAACTAGCAAGCTTACAGCAAAAACTGTGTCTTAGTACAGGCGTACGTGACGACGGTTTTCGCGAGACACCTTTTTGGCGTGACGCTTAACAGCGGCAGCAGCTTTACGCTTGCGAACGCTGGTAGGCTTTTCGTAGAACTCACGCTTACGTACATCGGCTAGTACGCCTGCTTTTTCACACGCGCGCTTAAAGCGACGTAGAGCAATATCAAATGGTTCGTTTTCTTTCAGTTTTACAGCCGGCATATTTCTACCTGTCAGTAGGAAGGCTTAATTTTTAGCCCATCCTGTTAATTTTAAAACTGCCATTTACCTTACGGAAAATACAGCAATTGTTTAAGGTCGCATATTCTACTCTTTGCTCTAGGGGGTGTAAAGCCAGTTTCTAAAATATTTTTGGGTTTATAAGGCCTGCCTAGGGTCAGCTATTAGTACAATTAAAAAGATAGTGCGGTGGGCTATGTTCAATGGCAACAGCACTTTAAAGCATGACACTATAATTGTTTTCATCATTACTCATTAAGCCATAGCCAAGGTGCCAATGGACAGGTAAAATTTACTCTTGTTAAGGGCATTTGTAAGCCCTATTTTTTAGTCTGCCTTAATAGCATTATAGATATGAAAGTAATTGGCATTGAGACCTCCTGTGACGAAACGGGTGTCGCTATTTTTGACACCCAAAAGGGCATAGTGGCAGAAACACTTTACAGTCAAGTAGCCGTGCATGCGGAATATGGTGGCGTTGTGCCTGAGTTAGCCTCCCGTGATCATATTCGTAAACTTGTGCCTTTGATGCGTGAAGTGTTTGCCAATGCGGGCCTAAGCTATGGTGATATTGATGGTGTAGCCTACACTTCTGGGCCTGGTTTAATTGGGGCTCTAATGGTAGGTGCGTCAACAGGACGTGCCTTAGGTATGGCATGGAATGTGCCAACCATTGGCGTTCATCATATGGAAGGTCACTTATTGGCACCTTTACTGGAAGAAAATGCGCCCCAACCACCCTTCGTGGCCTTATTAGTTTCTGGTGGTCATACCCAGTTAGTTAATGTCAGAGCGTTAGGTGATTATCAATTGTTGGGTGAGTCGGTGGACGATGCGGCAGGCGAGGCTTTTGATAAAGTCGCCAAGATGTTGGATTTAGATTACCCGGGAGGGCCGCATGTCGCTCGTTTGGCTGAACGTGGGCAAGCTGGGCGCTTTACTTTCCCTCGTCCTATGGTTGATCGTCCCGGCTTAGATATGAGTTTTAGTGGCCTAAAAACAGCGGCTTTATACGCGGTGCAGGATTTACAGCAAGCGAGTGCTACGGGTCAGTTAAGCGAGCAGGATAAAGCTGATATATGTTTAGCTTTTGAACTTGCAGTAGTAGATACTTTGGCCATTAAATGTCGGCGTGCCTTAGAACAAACAGGGCATAAAACCCTTATTATGGCCGGTGGTGTGAGTGCCAACCAGCGTTTGCGTTTAAAGCTATCGCAAGCAACAGCCAAATTAGGTGCTCAAGTAAATTATCCACGCCCAGCTTATTGTACTGATAATGGCGCCATGATTGCTTTTGCTGGTGCTTTGCGGCTACAAGCCGGTCAAGCTGATGATTTAAGCTTGCAGATTCGCCCGCGTTGGCCACTAACAGAATTGCCATCAATTAGCCCCAATATTTAATCATCACTAGCAAATAGTGATAACTGTTTGGGTTTGGAAGGAGAGATAATGGATAGGGTTTATATACATGGTCTGGCTGTAGAGACAGTTATCGGTATTTTTGACTGGGAACGAACCATTAAACAGAAAGTTGTGGTTGATCTGGAAATGGCTGTCGATATTAAGGCCTCAGCTGCGAGTGAAAATATTGATCGCACAGTGAGTTACAAAGATGTAGCTGATCGCTTGATTGAATTTATTGCCAACAGTGAGTTTTTACTAGTTGAGACCATGGCAGAGGAAATTGCGAACCTGATTTTGACAGAATTTCCAGTACCTTTTGTGCGCTTAAAGCTGGGTAAGCCCGGTGCTGTTCCAGAAGCGCAGGATGTGGGCGTTATGATTGAACGTGGCCAGAAGCCGTAATGACTATTCAGATATACCTAGGTTTGGGGGCTAATATTGACCCTGAAGAATGTTTGCAAGCTGGGGTTAGGGCTATCCGCCAAGCTTTTACCGAGGTTAACTTGTCGCCTGTATATCAGGCTCCGGCCATTAATATTGATGGCCCAGATTTTTTAAATATGGTGGTGTCTTGTCAGACGGATTGGACACTGTCGGAACTCAATGACTGGATCAAAATGATTGAACAACAGTATGGACGTGACCGTAGTCAGCCCCAGCCAAGCAGTCATCGGTTGGATATTGATGTGTTGTTATATGGTGACTTGATAAGTCCAGCCGATAATATACCCCGCACTGATATTATGCAGCGGGCATATGTATTAAGACCTTTAGCCAAGCTGGCACCACAATTAGTTTATCCTGGTAGTCAAAAAACCATATTAGAATTATGGCAACAAAATGAGTTGGGGCAGCCAACTCAAACTTCCCCACTGGCTTTTGATTAACCTAAATAGTTTTTGCCAAGGCAGCTATTTGCCCTGCTTTTAAGGCCTCACCTAGAGCTTTACCCTCTAATCCTTGGGCTATATATTGTTGTGCGGTTATGGCCTTAATGGTTAATAAATCAGCATCAATTATTTGTTTTAGACTCGAACCAAAACTCAAATCCGGTAGTTCCATCTGGCCTTGGCTATGTATGATACCGCACAGCATAATCAGGCGGTTAACAAGGCTAGTATCTTTTAGGGCACCACAGTTATGAAGCAACATAAAGCGTTGGGTTGGATCAAGTTGGGGGTAGTGCAGAAGTTTACGTTGATGCATGCTAAGTTGCACACATAGGTTAAGGGTACTCTTGGGCAAACTTAAGTCTTTCCCCAGTGTTTCCTGCTGAGGCTTATTTAATGAGTGAAATAAAATGGCCAGTCGATCATTAGGGTCTGTTAACTGTTCACAGGCTAGTTTTAATAAGCCAAGAGGATTGCGTCTACTTAACAATAGTTTGGCTAAAGGAGGAGCGATCTGCGCTAGGGCACCAAGTTCTAATAGCGTGGCAAAATATTCCCATGGGCTAGGTGTTTGCAGCGCCTTGTAAGTTTCATGCCATAAGCGCTGGATAGCTATTTCTTGTAGTTCGCCAGAAGCCACTAACTGTTGGGCTAATTGCTTGGTTGCCGGATCAATTTGAAAACCGAGGTGACCTAGATGAGCACGAAAACGAGCTAAACGTATGACCCTTAAAGGGTCTTCTACAAATGCTGGGGAGACATGGCGTAACACACGTTGGCGAATATCTTGTTGGCCATGAAAGGGATCAATAAGTTGCCCATCTTTACTTTCAGCTATGGCATTGATGGTTAGATCCCGGCGCTCCAAATCTTCTTCAAGAGTGACACTCGGGGCAGCATGCACAGCAAAACCAGTGTAGCCCTTGCCAGCTTTGCGCTCAGTCCGGGCTAGAGCATATTCCTCTTTACTTTGTGGATGCAGAAATACCGGAAAATCCTTGCCAATCTGTGTATAGCCGAGATCTATTAGGTCCTGTGGCGTAGCACCCACAACCACGTGATCGTAATCATATACAGGTAGACCAAGAAGCCGGTCGCGGACCGCGCCACCAACGATATAGGATTGCCAGTTTGTCTGCACTTAGTTCACTTTTGTTAGATACATTAGGTACATAGCTGTGGTTGCGTGGTGCAAAACTCATTGAAGCCACCTTGCAGACTATACACCTCATCAAACCCTTGTTGAATAAATACTTCCGCTGCTTGCATGGAGCTAATACCCCTATAGCAACAGACAACCACAGCCTTATCCATATCAGCATCCGCCAAAAAAGGATGAATACTAGCATTATCAATATGTTGGCTGCCTTGAATATGGCTGGCATTATAGCTGTTGATATCGCGAATATCCAAGATATAGGCGCCTTTATCAAGCTGGTCTGCAATACCATTAGAATCAATAATTTGCACCTGAGTCATAGGTTTTTATCTCTATGTTAAATATAGCTTTATTGAAGGTGTTGCCTAATTGTCGGGTGTTGCTAAATAAACAATCAGCACAAACTAGGCTAATTATCTTGGCACAACCTAGTACTATGAGCAAGCAACAGTAAAGACTTGGCTATCATCGAGGCGCAGCATTTTTAACTGGCCGCCCCAGACACAGCCCATATCTAGATTAACGATATTTGCTTGATTTGTTTCACCTTCAAGGGCCGCCCAGTGGCCAAAGAGCTGTCGACACTTTACTTGGCTTGGATAGGTAAACCAAGGCGCATAACCCTCAGGAGCATTATTGGGCTTGCTTTTGGTAGTTAATTCTAATCTGCCTTGCGCATTAGTGAAACGCATGCGGGTAAAGTAGTTGGTTATACAGCGCCAGCGGGCAGGGCCAGATAAATCAGGCTGCCATTGATCGGGAAGGTTGCCATACATATTGGCAAAATACAGCTTTTGTTCGCTACCAGTAAGCACCTGTTGGAGCTCATTAGATAAACTTTGTGCCGTAGTTAAATCCCAGTTTGGGGGAATACCAGCGTGCGTCATAACGGTATTAAATGGTTGGCTAAAATGCAGTAATGGTTGTGCTTGTAGCCACTGCATTAAAGCATCTCTATCGGGTGCTGCAAGGATAGGGGCTAAGCTAGGGTCAACTGAGAGGTTAGTTGCACCATGGTGCAATGCCAGCAGATGCAGATCGTGATTACCAAGCACAACTTTTGCTCGTTCACCCATGTGCATCACCAAGCGCAAAGTGGCTAAGGAGTCAGGTCCTCGGTTTACCAGATCACCAGCAAACCAAAGATGATCTCGATCACTAAACTGTACCTGGTCTAGTAATCTTTGCAGTGGCTCTAAGCAGCCCTGCAGATCACCAACGGCATAGGTGGCCATTAGTTAAGGGCGTGGGGGTAGGCCAAAGTAAAGGGTGGGATAGTGGCGTTAAATTCATGGCCATCAGCCGCTTTCATGCCATAACGACCACTCATGCTGCCAACACGAGTACCTAGTACCGTACCACTGGTATAACTATGCTGTTGACCTGGGTCAATAATAGGTTGATTGCCCACAACACCGCTGCCACTTACTTCTTGGGATTCGCCGTTACCATTGGTGATTAACCAATGCCGATCGAGTAGTTGAGCGCTTTGACTACCCTGATTGGTAATGGTGATATGGTAGGCAAACACATATCGATCCCGTTCCGGGTCCGATTGCTCGGCCACATATTGAGTGTCTACTTTAACATCAACATCGTACTCACTGGGCATGTATTTGGTCATGATGAAAAGTCTCTGTTTAACTGTTCTGGTGATAATTGCTTATTTTGACATAATCTGCAACTGTCAGTCGCTCAGGGCGCAGACTCGTATCAATATCTATAGTTGCCAATTGGCTGGTATCCATAATGCCTTTCAAATTATTGTGTAGGGTTTTACGACGCTGAGAAAAGGCAGTCTTAACTAACTGGGCAAAATGTTGAAAGTTGTCGGCCGGGTGCGGTAATTGATTATATGGCATCATTCTGACAATGGCAGACTCTACTTTAGGGCGGGGATCAAAGGCCTCAGGTGGCACCGCAAACAGATTTTCTACCTGACAAAAATATTGCGCCATAATACTAAGGCGTCCATAGTTATTTTCCCCTGCTTGAGCCGCGAGCCGCAATACCACCTCTTTTTGCAACATAAAATGCATATCAGCAATCAATGGCGCATAGTCTAGGAGATGAAAGATTAGGGGGGTAGAAATATTATAGGGTAGATTTCCCACGATGCGTAAGCCATCAGTCTCTGAGCTAAGCTGGGAAAAATCAAACCTTAATGCATCCGCCTCATGGATGCGCAAGTTATTACCATAAGTAGCATACTGAATGCGTAAATGGGGAATCAGATCACGATCTAGTTCAATGACATCGAGGGCACCGGCCGCCGCCAATAGATGCTCAGTTATGGCGCCAAGTCCGGGGCCAATCTCCACCAAACCTTGCTGAGGTTGAGGTTTAATACTCGCAATAATATGCCGAATAATGCCCTGGTCCTGAAGAAAATTCTGGCCAAATCGCTTACGGGCTTTGTGTACTGGCGGATTGCTCATTGGAATAGCTGGAAACATAGTAGGTTGGCAAACAGTATAGGGCAATTATCCATGAAAAAAGGCTTTTTCGCTAGATATAAGGCTACTAACTATAAGGTTTTAAGGTCCTTGAATTACTTATACTTAAGTAATTTATTTGTCTGAATAGACATATTCAAAAGCATACCAATAAGTTAGTGTAATTAGCTTATTTGTTTATGCTTTGAGTGCCATTTAGGCATTATAAAATGTTTAAAAAACTTTTATAATATGTGTATATAGATGCAACTAGCACTTGGGTGTGAAGAGCAAGCGATATATAGGGAAGGCAGTCGCATAAGACTGTCTAAATAAACGATGCATAAATATGCAAAAATTATATAACTCACGGAAATAAAAAATATGTCTGATTGTGATATTGGCTTGATGGGCTTGGCTGTAATGGGCCAAAATCTGGTTCTGAATATGGCAGAAAATGGCTATCAGGTATCTGTTTACAATCGTACTACCAGTAAAGTAGATGACTTTGTTAATAGTGATGCTGCTAAGCCGTTTAACATTGTTGGTACCCATAGTCTAAAAGAGCTTGTAGCGAGTCTAAAACGCCCACGTAAAGTCATGTTGATGATCAAGTCAGGTGATGCTGTACCAACCCTAGAAGACAAACTTTATCCCGAAGCAGCAACCGCAGATGCAGTTATTGAGCAACTCGTCGAGTTGTTGGAGCCAGGCGATATTATCATCGATGGTGGTAACACCCACTTTTATGATACCGAGCGTAGAACCAAATGGCTGGAAACAAAAGGTTTACTTTATGTTGGTGCTGGCGTTTCTGGTGGTGAGGAAGGTGCGCGTTTTGGGCCTAGTATGATGCCAGGTGGTAGTGCCGAGGCTTGGCCTGCAATACAGCCTATTTTCCAGGCTATTGCTGCTAAAGTGGGGCCAAACAAAGATATTCCTTGTTGTGAGTGGGTCGGCCCACGCGGCGCTGGTCACTATGTAAAGATGGTACATAACGGCATCGAGTATGGTGATATGCAGCTTATTTGTGAAGCTTACATTATGCTTAAGGAGGCTGCAGGCCTCTCTAATGAAGAACTTTATGACGTCTTTGATACCTGGAATCAAGGCGAGTTACGCAGTTATTTGATCGAAATTAGCCGGGATATCTTTAGTGTCAAAGACCCTGAAGGTGACGGCTATTTGGTCGATAAAATCCTTGATACGGCAGGTGCTAAAGGTACGGGCAAATGGATGAGTCAGTTAGCTCTTGATCTAGGTGCGCCAAGTACCTTGGTTACGGCCGCTGTATACGCCCGCGGCATGTCGAGTCAGAAACAACAGCGTTTAAAAGCCGGGCAACTTTTCTCTGGCCCAGATACCAAGCTAGATTTAGCCAAATTTGGTGGTAAAGAAGGCTTTATTGAAGCTGTCCGTCAAGCCCTATACGCTTCGAAGATTTGTAGTTATGCACAGGGCTTTGTGCAATTACAAGCAGCCGCAAAAGAGCATGATTGGTCATTGAATTATGGTGATTGTGCGCTCTTATGGCGTGGTGGTTGTATTATTCGTGCGCAATTCCTCGATCGTATCAAAGAAGCCTTTGATAATGAGCCGCAACTGGAAAACCTATTGCTTCACCCATACTTCAAAGATGCCGTAGCTAACTATCAAGCGCCATGGCGTGAAGTGATTGTGGCAGCTACCCAATTAGGTATTGCTGTACCCGCCTTTACCTCGGCTTTGAATTATTTTGATAGTTACCGTACGGCATACTTACCAGCCAACCTTCTACAAGCCCAGCGTGATTACTTTGGTGCCCATACTTATAATCGCACTGATAAGGCTGGGACTTTCCACACAGAATGGCTGCAACTTCGCAAGCAGCCTGCCAGCGAATAATCTTTTTCATCTTAAAGAATGCCAGCCACTTGGTCAGTATAGCTGACCAAGTGCGTAGAGGCATGTTTGGCAGTATTGCTAGAAAATTTACAAGCGCATCAAATTAGCTTGGGCAACGGCTTCCAGTAAACTACTAGCACTGGCTTTGCCGGTGCCAGCTAGGTCTAGTGCTGTGCCG
>MDSZ01056960.1_pt1 | contig 96714 bp, 67 predicted proteins | sample 811201 | NCBI WGS metagenome assembly MDSZ01 (sample SAMN05326647, study PRJNA326480) | marine metagenome | isolation source: seawater | place: Indian Ocean: North | collected 2010
AAATTGAATGAGGTCATACCCACTTGATTGGGCTTCACCCATTCCTGAGAAATCCAATTCTAGCAAAATAGGAACATCACCACTAACTTGTATGTTTGCAGTAGCTGTACCAGCTTGCGTATTTGGATTATCACCTCCGCAGTTAGCGCTATCTTCTACCTTGAATTGCAGAGATTGAGATATCTCTCTATTAGGCATTATTTGTTCTGTAATATTCCATCCGTAATCTGCATTTTCTGTGGTACCATCCCAATAGTCTGAAACACCAGTATTATTTGGATTGGACGCATTAGAACCTCCTAATAAACCGCTATCATTTAATGACCACTCCAATCCGCTCACAGGAACAGGTGTAGGCTGATAGACATTTATTGCAATAGTTTGAGCATCTGAAGAGCCGATAGCATCTGAGACCTTGCAGGTAACAAAAAAAATCCCTTTTTCATTTGGTGGAATCCATTCTGTTGAATCAGGGTCTGTTGAAAATGGTCCATCAGATGTTTCCCAGCTAAATTTAAGTTTATCTCCATCACCATCTACTGCTTCACAATAAAGCATTATTGGTTCCCCAGCTGCAGCAACAGAGTCACTTGCTGATAGAGATAGTATTTCTACAAAATTATTCTCTATTTCACAGCTATTGAAGAGGATGAAACTTAAAAAAATAATAGTTAAATATTTTAATCGGGTCATTGAACCATAACCTCAATTGTACTTATATCTAATCCACCACTCTCATCGGTTACTATGCAGGAAATGGAGTATTTTCCTGATTCTTGAGGAGCAGTCCATCTTGCATTATTATCTAAATTCTCACTTATGATTTCACCTGTTGTAGCAAACCATTCATAGCTTAAATTTTCATCTTTGAGTAATGTTGATGAGTCGTCGTCACTTGCTATGCAAGAAAGGTTGATAATGTCTCCTTGCTGTGCAGGATTTGGTTCAGCAGATAACTGGATTATCACAGGTTCATAATTGTGTATGCAGCTTGAAAAGAGAATTGTGATTATTGGGAATATGAGTGTGGAAAGCTTGTTTTTTAACATCAATTTTTGTTATATCTTAAGGTTAAATCTAATATAGTTCTTAAAATAATACTCAATGATTGAGAAGATATGAAATAATAATTATAATCAATGAGAATCGGCTTTATCATAGCTCTCTGGTATTATGAAATATGCTGTATCGACTGGTGTGACGTAAAGCTCTATAATTTCAAAATTAGCAGCCATTTTTGGAGATTTCTCATCATAAACTAAAAAGTTAATTTTCACAGGGTAGCCAGGAATTAAGTCTAATGTTGATAGTGTATCTAATTCTTGAATAAAAATATTTGATGAAAACTCAAATTTGTGAAGTTGACTTGAATCATTATTTTGATTCAATTTATTTTTTATTGCACTCTCTAGAGAATCAGAAAGTTCCATCAAGGGAAGCTCATCCACAAACCACTCTTCAAAAACTATTGTCTTTTCCCCATCAATTAAAATAGTTGTATTCCATTTCCTTGCTTTAAATCCCTGGATAGTTTCAACTTTATTCATATTTTTTCTTATTATGTCAAGTCCCTTCTTTGGTTCATTTTCCTCAAAATCAAAAGACCAAGAAAATGCTTTCAAATCATTTGGGTCACTATCTATTGGGCTAAAGTAATCTTTTGGAATTTGAAACCAATATTTCTCTTTATTCATATCATATTTAATGATTTTATCAAAGCCATCGATTATAATTTCTCCATTCTTTTCATTTAACAGCCATCGTGCATAAAATCTTTTTGCTTCAATTTTTTCTTCAGTCTTATAAAAACCAGGCGCAACAGTCTGTTCGAAAGTCATCACTACGGGGCCCAACATAGGCACTCTCATTTCTATTTTCCCTACAAGCTTAACTTGTAAATTTTGTGAAAAAACAAGTGAAATAAAGATTGTTTTTATTATGTAGAATCGCATGGATTAAGTTGAAAAGTGATTTAGTAATTATTTTTCATAAATTGAATAATTTTTCTGTAAAAGTAAAGCAATATGCTATTATTTCATATTATAAAATCAAACTTACTATTTACATAATGTGATTTAGAACAGAGGTTTTGGTAAGTTTACTACAATACTTTTCATATGTCTCATATATCTAATAGACGTTTTGTCTTACCATAATAGAAGATTTATGATGAGGTGGGGGTGTTTCTTTGAGTAACCCAAAATTCAACATCCCTACTTTATCATCAAAATGGTAGGTTATTCCTCTTAACATAACCCCATTAGTTTTTTTTACTTTTAATTAAAAATACTTTTCTTTATAAATTTCCCTATGGGAAAATACAATATTAATATTAATGGGAATGATGAAACTGTAGATGTTCCAGATGATACCCCGCTATTATGGGTGATAAGAGATGTTTTAAAATTAACTGGTACAAAATTTGGTTGCGGGAAAGGACTATGTGGTGCGTGCACAATACACATCAATGGAATTGAATCAAGATCATGCCAAATTACAATAGACTTTTTAAATGAAGATGATAAAATAACTACGATTGAAGGGTTGTCAAAAGATGGTTCACATCCTGTACAAAAGGCATGGGTTGAGTACGATGTCCCTCAATGTGGTTACTGTCAGCCTGGTCAAATAATGACAGCTTCTGGATTTTTATCAAGAAATGAAGATCCTGAGGATGAGGAAATAAACGCCGCGATGCAAATGAACATTTGCAGATGCGGGACCTATCCAAGAATCAGAAAAGCCATTCTATCTGCAGCCAAGGAGATGAGAGATGGCTAAGAATAACAGTATTTCGCGCAGAGAATTTGTGAAAGTAAGTTCAATAATAGGAGCAGGGTTTGCGATTGGTTTTAATTTTTCTTTTGCAAGTACAAAAAGAAAGGTCTCAAATTTTGTTCCAGATACTTTCGTAAACGTACTGAGCGATGATACAATATTGATATCTGTTTCCAAGGCGGAAATGGGTCAGGGAGTATGGACCTCACTGCCAATGCTTATTGCAGAAGAAATGGATGCAGATTGGGAGAAGATTAAGATACAGCAATCATCAGAAAGTGGGTTTTCTGGTGGAACTGGTGGAAGTATGTCAATAAAAGGATACGGTTGGGAAAAAATGAGAAAATCGGGGGCAATTGCAAAATACATGCTTATTGAAGCTGCTGCGCTTCAATGGAAAGTAAGTCCTGTTGATTGTTTTGCTAAAAACAGCATTGTTTTCCATAAAAAAAGTACTAAAGAAGCATCATTTGGCTCATTAGTTGAAGCAGCATCAAAATTAAAAATCCCAAAAAAGGTCAATCTAAAAGATTCGTCTAAATATTTTATCCTAGGTAAAGACATGCTTCGAACAGATTCAAAGATGAAGGTGGATGGTTCTGCACCATTTGCAATTGATATTGATATCGAAAAAATGGTGTATGCGATGGTAGAACGGCCAAGATATTTTGGTGCTACATATAAAAATTGTAATGCAAATATTGTAAAAGAACATACAGGTATCTTAGATGTGTTTCCCATTCCATCTGGGGTAGCAATAGTTGGGGAAAACACTTGGTCTGTGATTAGGGCAAGGAAACATTTAAAAGTTGAATGGGAAAAGAAAAACCTCCCTGTTAATGCTGATAGTCAAGTATATGAAAAAAAATTAGATAGTTTAGTAAACGGAAAATCTAGTACGGTAAAAAGAAAAGGAAGAGCATCTAAGGTTCTTTCAAAAAGCGAAAAGACTTTTCAGGCAGATTATCAATTACCCTTTCAAACACATGCTGCGATGGAACCTTGCAATTGTGTTGCAAACGTAACTAAGAACTCTTGTGAGATTTGGGCAGGAACTCAAAACCCGGGTAATGCGATTAACCGTGCGATGGACATAACTGGATTAAAAAAGGAAAATATTAATCTTAATGTAATGTTTTTAGGTGGTGGTTTTGGAAGAAAATCCTTCAATGACTTTATAGAGGATACTATATATATTTCAAAAAAGATTCAAAAGCCAGTCAAGCTTGTATTTTCAAGAGAAGATGACATAAAGCACGGCTACGCTCGACCATCAAGTATTCATAGGTTGACAGCCGATCTTGAAGGAGGGAGGATAAATGCTTGGAAACATGTCGTGGTGTCACCAGACCCACTTACAGGTAATGCCCTCAATGAATATGGTGCAGATCTTCCTGGAATTGCCAAATGGGCTGTTGACATAGGAGTAGTCAAAAACAAACTTAGAAATACAATGATAACAGATGGTGCAAGTGAGATACCATATGACTTTAAAAACAAACTCATTAAGGCATCTTCTTTTGAAACTGATGTGCCCTTAGGTTTTTGGAGAGCTGTATTTAATTCTCAAAATGCATTTGCAAATGAATGCTTTATAGATGAACTAGCATTTGAATTAAAGACCGACCCCATAGAATTAAGGTTAAAATATTTAGATATTAATTCCAGACCAGCCAAAACTATTCGTGAAGCAGCAAGACAAGCTAATTGGGGTTCAAAATTATTTCAGGGGCATTACCACGGTTTCGCATATCACCATAGTTTTGGAACACACGTTGCCCAAATAGCAGAAGTTTCAATCAATGAAGAGAAAAAAATTAATGTCCATAAGGTAACATGTGCTATTGACTGTGGACAAACAGTGAATCCAATGACTATAAGAGCGCAGATTCAGGGATCAATTATATTTGGATTAGGAGCAACAACAAAAAGTGAAATGACAGTTAATAATGGTAGGGTTAAAGAGAGTAATTTTGATGATTATAAAGTAATAAGAATGAATGAAGCTCCTGAAATAAATATTTCCATCATTAAAAGTCAAAAAAACCCTGGAGGAGTTGGTGAGCCAGGATTACCACCAATTGCTCCAGCTGTAGCTAATGCAGTTTTTGCAGCAACTGGGAAGAGGGTGCGGAAATTACCCATCAAACCCAAAGACCTCTCTCTCATTTGAGAATTTTTTAATTAAAAATGAAGGGAAAATTCTTTCTTGCATACTTATTATCCTTCTTTGCTATTTTTACTATTCTTTTGTTTTATACGCTTTATTCAAATGGATGGTTTGATACTTTCTTAGAAGGAGGTTTTAAGGCGCTTTATGGTAATTTGGATATATGACTTTAAACTCTTCAAGAAATCTTGGTGTTAGGTTCCAGAATGGGATATTCAAGAATTAGAAATTCTCTTACCTTGACCTTTTGATTCATCCACCTTACCCGCACTACATACTATATTCTTTCTACTTTTATCCTTAAGTATGAGATTTAATTCACTATAAATGGTAGTGTAGTGACGATTTTTCCTTGTATGTGTTTTTCAAATTTATTTATCCTAAAAGTAGCATTTTATATTTACTTAATGAGTATCACCTTCTTTGTATCAATGAAATCATCTGTCTGTATCTTACAAAGATACATTCCTGCAGATACTAATTGACCTTTATCATTTGTAGCATCCCATTGTATTGATTTTTGGCCTGATGATATATTTTTATTAATAAGTTTTTTTATAACATTTCCACGGATGTCATAGATTGTAAAGTTCACAAAAGATGCTCTGGATAGTTCAAAGTTTAACGTTGTATAAGGGTTAAATGGGTTTGGATAGCTTTCCAATTTGATTTTCCTAGATTTTTTATTATGACTTAAAGATTCGAGATTATGTTCTGTGTAGGCATTTTGCAAAAAACGATAAAGATATAAGTGTCCAAAACCAACATACCAAACATCTCTCCTATTACTAATGTGTTCTAAATGCTGTATGGTGAAATCTTGATCCCACTCAAGAATGTTAGGATGGGTCATTAGATGATATATTCCTTTGGAATCAAAAACTGAATCAAAAGTATTATTTAATTCTTCAATATCTGTCGATCCCCAAAACGAAGAGGACCCAACCTCTATTGAAGCACCGATAGGATAAAACTTTCTTAAACTGTTATCCCAATTAGAAAAATGATTATCACCCCAATCAGTCAATCGAGATATTAAATATTTTCCAAAGCTAACCAAGGTATCTATTTCTTCATTATATTCTCCATATGGCGCAACCCAGGCATAAATATATTCTCTTATCCCGTATCTGTTATGAATGGGCAGATGTAAGTTTTCAAGCAAATCTTGTTTGCTTCCCAATACTTCACTTTCAATATTGAAGTACGGAATATAAGGATGAGTGCGAGAATGAGATACTACCTCAACATAGCCAAGGTCAAGTTGCTCCTGTATGTCATTCCATACGATTGAATCACTAATATCGGTAATTACTGCACAGGAAACCCATAAATTATATTCACGAAAATTTTGACAAGCTTCTATGAAATTTTGATTATTCCATCCAGCCCAATCGTCCGCAGTTAGCGTTACCACAGACTCACGATTATCATAATGATTACTAATGGAAGAAAAAGTAGTATTAACAGCAGTATTTTCTTCATTGGTAATCATAATAAAAATAGAATCTGATCTATCTGAAAAAGCAACAGATACGAATGCCTTGTTTTCGTCATAATTAAAACGAACGACCTCAACGCCATTAAAAAAATCATCTGATGTTTTTTCAATTAGTTGATTCCAATCTTCATATGATTTGAATTTACAGTATGCTTTTAGATTATCAATTCCATCGGGAATGATAAACTCATAAGTAATAGGATATGCTAAACCATAATCAATATGAGTTTGAGAATCAACTGTGATAATTGTTTCGTTTTGAATGTTATTACTAATTGATAAAGTTGAGGAGTAACTATCCATCCCAAACAAGTTGTGGATAAAGGAAATAACTAAAATTATTTTTTTTATCATAATATTTGAATCTATACTTCATCCCAAAAACAAAAAACCCGCTTGGCGTGGGGCTTGTTTAAGGTGTTATTTTTTATCAATTTTTTCCAAAACAGGTCCAATTTTCTCAAAAGCTTTTTTAGTGAATTTATTTCTGTCTTTAGAAAACATAATCAAGTTTTCTATTTCTTGGTAATTTATAAAGCCTTCTATGCTTTTATATTTTTTACTTTTTGACTTTTCCCTTTCTTCAAGAATTCCAAATAAAGATAATACCAATATTTCTATTGATGAAAATTCAACTAAAGGAGGAGTATTTTTTAAATGATTCCTTAATGACATATAGCTAGGGTCGGCTACAAAAAAACTGTTATGGTACTCAATTATGTTAAGTTGTTTTTTCATATGATTAATATCACTATCATCTGATGATGATATTAGACTCCAAATAAAAGGGGCAACCAGAAATTTGAAATCATTGTTGCTTCTAATTTTTTCGATAATTATAGGTATTTCATATACTTCTCTACCATCTTTCGTAAATTTTTTATTAAAACAAATAATGTTTTCTTTTTTAAGCATTGTTAATTGAGAATGCATCGTTCCATCAAAAGCATTCTGAGAAATAGAATCGATAATATCTTCAGTAATAAATTTCTCAATTATAGTAACACTATTAAAAAACTGTAGTTCTAACTCAAAAACCTTTTGTTTATTTCTTATTTCTATAAATTTTAAAGTATCATTAATTATTTCATTTAAAATAGAAATCGTATCATTTGAATTAATGGTTTTTGGTATGGCGCTTGTAAAAATTTGTTCTAAACTTTTATTAAAAACCTTACCTCCTCTTGGTTGAGGATGTTTAAAATAGATGTCAAAACATCCAATTAGAAAAATTAAAGATATTGAAACTAGAATATTTTTAATCATGTCTTAATATACAAACAAAGAAATCACTCTCATAGCGAATGGACTTTGTTTGGACTTTATAGTGGGAGGGTTAGATATATAAAAGAGAAAGTGTGAGGTGTTTAGTCATTTAATCTCGTATCCCAGTTTCTTATCCACTATTTGTTAGTTGTAGAATTAACCAGATGACATAAACGGATGTTCCTATAAACACAATGTTCATCAATTCATTCAATAAACTATGTTTATTTGCCAGACCATAATGTTCAGTTACAAAGATTCGACCGTAAATACCTGTGCTAAAAGTAATTAAAAAACTAAACATCGATAATAACCCCATAAATACTTTAATGCAGATTCCCCCTCCAAATAAATAAGTAATTATCTTAAACAGAGTATTATCAGAAAGATTGAAATATTTATTTATTAAAAATAGAACGGCATAACCAATAAACATTTGAATGATAGAAGAGGGGTATTGTATGATAAGTTTTTTAGTTAATTCTCTATCTTTTTCAATATTGATTTCTGATTCATTTAAATAGTTCATTACCCAAATCTACTATACATCATTTTTATAGGCAAAAGCTCGGACTTTCTTTTCAAATGCTTTGCAGGGGAGAGGGATTTACAAAGGTATCTGATTACTCATACGCCTATAGGGGTGTGTCCAAGGTATTTGTGTCCAATATTTGATAAGTAATGAATTAAGATGATTAGAATTGAAACTAAAAGCCCCCGACATTTGCCGAGGGCTTTATGAGAGGACTATGGTATTTACCTCAAGTACACCCGGATGGACTCGAACCATCAACCAATGGCTTAAGAGGCCACTGCTCTACCAATTGAGCTACGGGTGCTTTTTATTCGAAGAGTTGAAGCTGGAAAAAATAAAAAAAAAAATGAAAAAAAAACACATTATCAGTTGCGATTAATTTTCAACTTACTCTATACTTATAACCCTCTTTTAGTTGAATTTTATTTAAAAGATGGTTCGGTAAAAGAGGATGACAAATAAATTAGAGTTGTTGCAAATTGCAGTAACAATAGGTTGAAAAGGCTTCAGGTTGGCGCTAGGAGCCTTTTCTTATTTTACACCAATAAGTTTTTTGAAAATTGGGGGCGAACGGTATCGACGAGATACGGAGTATGTCAAGTTGCATGCGGAGGATGACAGTTTCCTCCATAATCATCTGTCATACCTATAAATGCCGATAACGGCTACATGGCTGCAGCATAGTCTAGCAGCTCATTCTGATTTAGATTTGTTCATGGTCTAAATTAAGAATGTCATTATCATGAACTAATCTCAAATATGCTTGTGGATTTGAGATGAAATTTAGCAAGCTAGTTTGATCTTAGTTTTTGTCTCTGATATAAGTTCAAATAAAATAATAATCAGAAGACTAAGCATGTAGATATTTTTCATAACCCTATTTCGGACGGGAGTTCGATTCTCCCCGCCTCCACTGACGTTTAGATACAATTAGTTCAAAAACTAATTTTTAGATATGCACTTGGAGTAATCCCAAACATTGAAATACTTTTTATGGATAATTCTGATGTATATGGGTTATATCTTTTATGACTATAATTATTTTTGTTGTAAATATTATAAACTGAAAATCCAGCATTAATAAATGCTGGATGTATTTTCCAAGTTTTAGAAATGCTTAAATCCAGATGATGGATTGGTGGCAGCCTATTGTTATTTCGACCTTTTATTGTAACGATATTATATCCAGAACCTGATTCTATGTACATATTATCTAAATCTGTAAATAATCCGCCAGATGAGAAAACCCAATTTGCAGCTAAATCAAAATTCATTATTCTTGTTAGTAGTACAATTTTAAGTTCATGAGTTTTATCGTGATTTGCTAAAAAGACCTCACCATTATTTAGATTTGGAAAATCATAAATTGTTTTATTGATATGATATGAGGCCCAACCAGATATTAATCCTAGTTTTTTTCTTATTAGTAGCTCTAAACCTTGTTTTGTACCAGTTCCAATATCAATTTTAGTATTAAAATCAGACTCACTAGCTAATGTTACCATAGGTTCTTCAAGATAAAACAAGTTAGTTATATTTCTGTAATACATATTAATCAAGCTACTATACTTTTTGAATTCTAAATTCATCCCAAAATGATAATTTGTTGAAGATACTATCGGAATATTTTTAGATGAAATAATCCAATTACTATAAACTCCGGTAATCTTATTTTCATCATTAACATAATGAACAAACTGATTATGTTTGCCTACAGAACTTTCCAGCGATAATTTCGGATTGATTTTAAAATTCATTGCAAATCTTGGTTCGGCGTAATAATGTTTATTATTCTTAAGATATGCTATTCTCAGTCCAGAACGAAATTCAAAGAGGTTTTTAAAATTCCATAAATCCTCAAAGAATATTGAAGACAGATTATCTTTTTGGTCTAGACCTAATTGGTTTTTTGATGTTCCGTCAGAAGTATTTCTTAAATAATTTACTGAAAAAGTTTTTTGTTCTATGCCACTTGAAATAGTATGCCCTGATATTCCTTTATATTGTTGATGAAATAAAAAAACCATTTCTGAAAAATCATTATTTTCTACTACATTGCTAATAATTGATCCAGTATTATCTGATGTTGGACTAAACTGTTTTGTATTGTATGAATAATCTATTTTATACCTTGATAAAGAAAGGTTAGATGTATGGGCATGATTCCAATTAGATGACCAATTAATTACAGAGCCAGCATTATTAATATTTGTATTTTCCTCGATGTAAATACTATCTCCGCCTAATATGCTACTAAATCCAAAATATTCTCTATCTTCTAAGATTCCATCACTTCCGTTTAACTGTGTAATAGTTAGTTTGTGACGTGGGTTAATCAAAATAGAAAGTTTATTTGTTAAGTCTTGATAGGATGAATTTATAGAATAGCTTGTTGTTTTGTCATCATCAAAGGCAGTTTCACTTAGTAGATTAAATCTATCATCTCCAGTAACATATTTTTCAATTGAGGAATATAGTTTTGAATGATTAGTCATTAAAGGGTTTGACTTTCGGAAATTGACCATCAGACTACCTCTTTTAAGTACAGGCAATTCAATTGTAATACCTTGACTCATAAGATTACCATAAAATGTTCCTTTTGCATTTATGTTATTTCCAGATCTAGTGGTAATATCTATGACACTTGATATTTTTCCGCCATATTTAGATGGGATGCTTCCTTTGTAAATTTGAATATCTTTTATCGCATCTGCACATACACCGCTTACAAATCCAAACATGTGACCTGTTTGATATATTGGCATTCCATCAATTAAAACGAGGTTTTGGTCTGGCAATCCGCCTCTTATGTATAGAGCTGATGTCTCCCCTAAACCAAGTTGCACACCTGGAAGAAATTGTAATGATCTAAAAATATCAACTTCCCCAAGATTTGGTAGTGTCGCAATGTGTCTAGGAGAGAAGGATATTTGCCCGGGGATATTAGACCTGTTCATAAATTCTTTTGACAGACCTGTAATTGAAATTTCTTCCGATGATAGAATTTTTGGTTTGAGTAAGATTTGATGAAAGCTCTTTTCATCTTTTGGAAATTCTAACATTGTAGTTTTTTTTTCATAGCCAATGTAGGAAATATGAAGTGAACAAGACTCTACTGGAATATTTGGTATTGAGAATATTCCATCATAATTTGAAATATCACCTAAATATAAATTAGGTAAATAGATATTTGCATAGGATATTGATTCTCCTGATTCGAAATCAATAACTCGGCCAGATATTCCAAAATATTCTTTTTCTCGAGAATGTCTAATGACATATTGATTACCGTTTTTTTCCAAAGTAAAACTTGTTGATGAAATCATACTAGATAAGGCTTCATCTAAACTGCATTCTTCACAAGAAACATTAATTAGAATGTTACTCATATCATCAGGAAATATTATTGATATCTTATAATTTTCCATTAGATCAATGAAAGCAGACCTTAGCGATACATTTTTGTATTCGAAACTGATATTTTTTTGGGGGAAAAGAGGAGTATTTAATCCAAGTACGCATAGGATTAAAAATATTTTCTTTAATATATTGGCTAATTTAAATGATGGTACAAATGTCACCTTCTAATTTAAACTCTTGTTGAGTCAATAAGGAAACTGTGCGTAGCACAGATTTTACATCTGATGCTTCTATTATTCCAGAAACTGTAATATTTTTTAATTCTGGATTAGCAAATTTCATATGTATACCAAAAGTTCTTTCTATTTCTAAGCACAATTTGCTCAAGGATGTATAGTTACAATAAAACTTTTGATTTTTCCAATCTGGATATCCTTCATAGGGAATTTTATTTATGTCGCTTTTATTAAAAGAGGATTCTACATTTATAAATTCTCCCTTGGAAAGTTCAAGGGTAACGTTTTCATTAAAAATTTTTACAATCCCCCCACTAACACCGACTTCAAACCCATCATCTCTAGTGCGTACATTGAAAGAAGTTCCCATCACTCTTATTTTACCATGATTTGTTTCAATTACGAATGGTATGTTATTTTTTTGAACGTTAAAATATGCTTCGCCTGATAGGTAAACCTTTCTATTATCAATATTAAAATTTTTATCGTATTTAATTTCGCTTTGGGAGTTAATAGTTAATCTAGATCCATCATCTAAGTACAAGTCCTTATTCTCGCCTAGACCTGTTATTATCCTATTTATAAAAAATAAATTATAGCTAGAAATACTTAATAACGATATAATAATAATTACAGATAAGCCAAGAGAAACCGTATTATTAAAAATGGACCAAATTGACCACTTTTTTATTTGGTGATTAGTTGTGGGGTCATTTGATGTTTGATCATCACGGATGTCCATTTGCTGTGAAAGTATTTCCCATACTCTATCCTTGTCAGGAATATTTGAAATTTCAGTTTTAGCACTTAAGTGCCAAATGAACTTTTCTTTTTTACTTAAATCCATTCTCTTTACTCGTTTTGCTTTTGAGCAAATAAAATACGTTATATAATTAATATTTACTCATAAATAACTTTCTAAGTTTTTCTTTAATATTTTCAATGCTCTATAGATTTGATTTTCAACAGTTCGAATACTTAAGTCTAATATCTTTGCAATCTCTGGATTTGATTTACCTTCCAAGCGGCTCAGTATGAAAATATTTCTACATTTAGCTGGTAATTTTTCATTAACAATTTTTTGAATCTCATCTTGCAAGATATTCGCTTGATTCAATTTTTCGGGGTCATCATAATGTGATTTCCCATAATCAGGTAATTTTTCTTTGTGTCTATTTCTAACTTCAAGATGTCTAAAATAGTCATAACATAGATTAGTTGATATTCTTGAAATAAGTGAAAAAAAAGATTTTTCTGGTTTTAAAGAATTTCGACTTTTCCATACTCTTAAAAATGTTTCTTGTGTGATGTCTTCTGCTAAGTCGCTATCTTTTAATCTATAAACAACTGATCTATAAAGTGCGTCATAATAATTTGAAAATATCTTATGAAATGCAGCTTTATCTGATTTTTTTATTTTTTGTAGGAGTATTTGTTCAGTATCAGTCATTAAAAAAAATTCAAGTTAGAATAATCTATAAAAGTAAGACATAATATTTACATTAGATATTCTTTTATGATTAAAACCACGATTAGTTGATTTATTTTGATATTATGCGCTACATAATTTTCATTTAATATTGATTAAGCGTTTTTTTGAAATCCAAGTATTAACGCTTGATATAGGTATTAAGAAAACACCAATTCACCCATAATTTAATTTTTTCTCTTTTTAGGATTTTTCTGGATTAAACAAAGAATATGGTTTAAAATTGAGATAAGTAGTTAAAGTTCTACTTTTGCGGAGTTCAATTTGATTTGATGGATTTTTTCATCAAAACAGAGGATAAGTTGTTAATATAAAAATCATCAAAAATGATTACTTTAGTTTTAAGAATGATAAAACATGGGTTTTTCCTTAGCTCTGTGGTGCTAATATGGACAGGTTGTTCCTCGTTCAAAGGACCCTTATATCCAGACATAATCTATAATAATAGACAACCATTGATTTCAGTTGCATATGAGTATGGTGAAATTCAATTAATTTTACCCATAAAGTATGATAAAGTGATTCCGGAGAATATCCTTTTCAAAGTGTATGCTCAAGGAGATACGATAAATCCAATCATCTCAATATTACAAGAATCTCCTCGAGAATTTCTTGCATATTTACCTCAAGGTGTGCTTGACATACGAAATAGTACCAATCTAATTAAAATAATTCCACAAGATATTAATTTTGATCCCCTTGAAGTTAGATTCAAAGGAATCAGATTTGGGCGTTTAGTTTTACCGACAAAGACAATACGACCAGGGCAGTTAATAGTTAAAGGAACAATAAAACTAAATAATAATGATAGCCTCCTCCAAGGGGTTGAGGTATCTATGCAAAGTTATGATAATGTCATATACACTACACATTCAAATGAATCTGGTTATTATCAAATAGCAATACCAGGTGAATATAAATTCGCTGAGTATTTGAGAATTGTGGCAGGAGAAAATCTAATTTTCAAGCCTTTCATAAAGAAAATGGATTTTTCATCAAAAAGAAAATTAAAGATGGATATAAAACTTGGTCCAAGCGAAGATATGATAGAGCCACTATATATGACAAATAAGAATAATGTTCATTTTCGAGAAGGACCAGATATTGCCTCTGAAACTATATTTCTTTTGGCTGAAGGGGAGGTCATATCTGTTGACAGGGTAACCGCAGGAGAGTATTTTGGATCGATAGAGGTTGAAATTGATAGGAATAAAAGAGTAAAGATGGAGGGATGGATAAATCGATCCGATCTTAGACTTGTTAATATGCGTAATGTATATAAGCTATCAAAAGTTGATTAAGATGCTTGAAATAAGAAAACGAACTTTTTTATCTATTATAACTGCTTCAGTAGCATTTTCTCAGGTTAAGCTAGAGGTTAACACGGTCCCCACAAAAGTTGATATATTTCTGGATGGGGTAAATATAGGGTCATCCCCAATTAGAGATGAAAGAATAAAACCAGGAGTTCATAAATTTCAAATAAAAAAGAAGGGATACGCTCCGTTAAAGTATGATCTATTAGTGAATCCTGCCTATAAAGTTAAGTTAGATTTCTTTCTCAATCCTATTTATGAATGCAAATTTAGAACTGAGGAAAAGGGATTGGTCTTTGAATTAAATGGAGAACATAGATGGAATACTGATAATATAAGGCTTCAGCTTGAGGCTGGTGATCATTTATTACGTGTTTTTAAAATTGGCGAAATCATTGATGAACAAACCATAACCATTGATCAACCACAGCGCTATAATTACTTTTTAAAAAAACCTTTAGCCATGGATAATTAGTTTTGTCATCATTACGAATATTTCTAACCTTCCTTACTAGTTTTACCTTTTTCTATTCTAGAGAAGCGACATGTTTGGTCTTAAATCACTTTGACAAACCAATTCCTAATGTTAATCAATCATTAATAGATAATTTCAATGATTACTCATTTAACTTTGATTCATCCATAAGTGACTTATTTGATAAAATAGACGAATATCCCAACCCAGCTTCACAGCATATGGTAACCATAAAAGAATTAGGAGAAACATATGGTGTGAATTACGTTCTCATAAATCGTATAAATCATTTACGGGAAAGAATCATAATGGATGCAATGTTATTTAGCTCTCGATCCGGTGGCTTAATTCATAGGAGAAAGGTAAATGTAACTGAATATGATAATGGTCAAATAAATGAACTTAATCTCTGGATAGGCAGTACGCTTAGCCAAATAGAAAAAGAGTGGAAATCAAACAGGGAATCCATATTATTTTTAGACCCCAGTGACATAACCTATGATAAAACACCAATGGGGGCAGCGATGAGAAGCTTGATCTTACCTGGTTGGGGGCAGGCATATTCTGGTAATTTACTATCTGCAGGTATTTGGGCAAGTATTGAAGCATCTTTAGCGGTAGCATTTTTTCTTAGCTATGGCAATTATGATTTGTCTGCAAAAAGCTTTTTAAACAATTTAAATCTCTATGATGCCAGTGATGACGAAAAGGAAATAGCAAATCATAGATCTCTTGCTGAAAAGGATTGGGATGATCATGTCTTTTATAGCAGATTAGCCATAGCACTTGCAGGAACAACTGTGACTGGTTGGATATCTAATAGCATCCATGCATGGATTTTCGGTCCTCGCCCCTATACAAATATATACCAAAAAGGAATTCCGAAATCAAAAAGTTTCTCAGGTTAGGTTGTGGTACATATTCTTGTTCGATTTTTATTTATAACTTTATTCTTATTTCATTCTTGTACAATATATGAAAAGAACTTTGATAATCCTGTTGATTATCAAGCAAATGAAGAACAAGGAATTGGTGCTCCCACTTTAGTCTTTTACCCTAAAACACAAACAGTATCACAATCTGATGCTATTCTTTTAGGGTCATATATTGTTTTTCAAGAGGATTCGATAGAGCCTTTTTCCGGCCTGCAATTACAGATTCAATTTCCCAGTGAACTCATGCAGTTAGATACGGTTTTACCAGGTTTTTTCATTACCGATACGAATCAATCTACACCCTTATTTACCTATTTAAATGAGGATAATATTATTGATATCTATGCATATTTTCTCGATACTATAAAATTAGATCTAATAGGTACTGGTCATTTAGCAGATTTAATATTCAGCCCATTGAATGGTGGTACTGACAGTATTTTTTATAAAGAAGATGATTGTATAATGATTGACCATCAAGAAGCGGAGATTGGTATAAGTGGGATACGAGGTGCAGAGATAATAATACAATGAAAAAAAAGCTAACATGTTTTTTGTTTGCCTCCCTTATTTTTGGACAAAATATTGTATTTGAAACCTTTGAAAGTGCAAGCGATCTTCCAGAAGGATGGAGTTTTGTACCTGATCCTGATGATTATCCTGATAATACTGGTAAATGGATGGTTTCAAACGGTCCCAATGCGGATTATAATATTAATCCACCAGCAGCGACCTACTATTGGGCACCTTCCCAGTGGAATACATTTGAAAATGACTATGAAGAGCATTATATGTACTCTCCGGTGTATAACGTTGATGAATTCAAGAATGTAATTGTTCGTTTTCAAATTGCTTTGGATGGATATCCAGCACCTGTGGGCCATTACAATGGTATGAATGTATCATATAGTGTCGATGGAAACGCTTGGGTAACAGTATTAAATTATGAAATCAATTCCGCTTCAGAAGGGGATCAGGTGGATATTGATCCTGTGACCGAATCATTTTACGCTTCAATGGAGGAGTCAATACAACTAAGATGGGAAGCTTATGGATCAAATTCTTATTACATAGACGCTTGGCATATTGACAATGTTCGGATTGATGTAATACCTACAATCGACCAAGATGGTTACGCCAGGATTTTTAGTAGCAACGGAGATGACAATCAAAAAGCAATCCCTGGAGATATAATTACATTAGAATTCAAAGTTCCAGAACCCCTTTCTTCTGGGTCACCATTCGTTTTGATCAATGCAACCGAAGTAACGGCAACATCAACTTCATACTTGGAATATGTTTCAGAATATACTGTTCCTGTAGAAGCAACAGATGGACCAATATCCTTTTCCATTGACTTTACAACTGAAAACGGAATCTCAGGTCCAACCTGTAGAAATTCTACTGATGGAAGCAATGTATTAGTTGATGTTACAGGTCCCGTCTCCCCAACAATAACAGATAACGTAATTGCGATTGGAGGAAATTCATTTTCAGAAGTATGGAATTCTACCAACGAAGTGGTTCAAGTAGATGTTGAGGTTCCTAATGATACTAGCGTTGTTGCTTTCAATTACGAGATTGGTAATTCAGTTTCAATGATAGGAAATAATGGTGAAATAATAATACCCCTTCAAGAAGATTATAAAGTTACAGATGAATTTACTTTTGAAGTATATATCCAAGTAAATGAAACAGATTCTTATCAAGGATTTTTAGATTTTGGAGATTATCAAACAGAAGATGAAGATGAAGGCATATCCAATCCTACGCAAACAGGTTTTGGTTTTTTTCTTTTTTCAGGGGGCTGGAGATTTTATTTAAAGACCACGGGAACTGAAGTTGATGATAATGAAGACATAGACCATATTGTAGTTTCAGCACCTGTAAACACATGGATTCATCTTGCTGCAAGATTTCAAAGTGGAGAATTAATCTTATATCGTGACGGAATCCAGGTTGGTTCCAGAGATGATTATTCTGGTCCTATTGATTGGGGTGACAGTTTTTCAAGTGATATAATCTTGGGTTCTTTTACTAAGAATAATGAAAAAAAATACTTTGATGGAAAAATTGATGAGGTAAGATTTTGGAATATTGCAAGAACCGAAAACCAGATAAAGGCATATAGAAATGTTGATTTGACTGGTAGTGAAGAAGGTTTGATTGGTTATTGGAGATTTGATGAGGGCACATCTACCATAGTAGATGATTTGTCAAGTTTAAATAATAGTGCAGGATTAGAAAGTGGAGCTACTTGGAGCCAAGACTCACCATTTCAATTTCAGCAAGACTCTTTGGATACTGATGCGATTATTGGCTCTAGTTTTCAAATGTTAAGTAGAGTGCAGAATAATGATTTTTCAATCATAGGCAACCGCTTGACAATCGAGGAGGGGTATTCTGATGTAATCACGCTCTCTGCTCCAGCATCTGAATTGCAAGCCATTCAAGATTTTGGCCACGGACTGGATGCGCAATTCTCTGCAAGGTTATTTGACCAAGCAGGAAACTCAGCAGACGGTGAACCCAGCGCAACTTTATTAGATATTGACATTGTTGCAAATCAAGCATTACCAACAAGTATTAAATCAGATAATGATTATTCATATTTAGCAAAGTCTGGAGATGAGTTAATGATTGAAATGAACTTTGATGAATATGTAGAAATCCCAACTGTAACAATTGAAGGAAATACTGCTACTGTTACAGAAACAGGTTCAAAAGAATTTACTGCAACCTATTCCTTAGATGATTCTGTTACAGAGGGTGATATTGAATTTAGCATAACAGTTGTAGATACTTTTGGTAACCAAAACACATATGAAACCACAACAAATGGAACCAGTGTCTATTTTGACAAAACAAACCCAACATTAGACTTGGTAACCATTACAAGTAATAACTTCTATGATTCAGGTTGGGCTAAGGAGGGTGATTCAATCAGGCTTTCATTTAGTGGAAATGAGAGCATATCTGCTGATTACGCTCTTGGTTTTGATGGAGCAGATGATTTTGTTGAGGTTGAGGAAGATAACACATTAGACATAATAAACAATATTACAGTGGAAGCATGGGTCTATTACAGGGATGTCACTAGAGGTGAAATTTGTGTTAAAGGGAATAATTGGGAATATGGAATTGTGAATGGTCAATTGGAGCCAAGTATATATACAACTTCATGGAATCAGCCTACTGATAGCAGGACGCTAGATGTGAATACCTGGTACCATGTAGCAATGGTTTATGATGGAACAAATATAATGAATTATATCAATGCAGTTGGAGAAAATGTGCAAAGTTTGAGCGGTACAATGGCTACCTCAGACCAGAATGTTCTTCTTGGGAAATGGTACACCGATAGTGAATACTTAGATGGTTATCTGGATGAAGTTCGAGTTTGGAACATAGCACGCACTCAGAGTGAAATTGAATCTACTATGCATACCCATCTAGATGGTGATGAGGTTGGTCTGGTTGCATATTGGAATTTTAATGAAGGATCAAATAATAGCTTGTTTGATATCTCAGTAAATGGAAATGATGGTCTCTTGAAAAACATGAATCTCAGCAATGTCTGGCAATTTCAGAGAGGAAGTGGGCCATCTACAGTTATGATTGGTGAAAGTATGGTATTATCAAAAATTGGTCAGAATCAATTTATTGCAGATTATCTTACCACAGATACTGATGAGGAAGGAAAAGTTCAGTTTGAAATTTCATATTTAGATCGCGCAGGTAATAATGGTGCAACAGTAATTTCTACAACAAATAATAGTAGAGTGATATACGACCGAACTGCCCCTACGGATTTTACAGTGAGCACAGTGTTCTCTACTGGAGGTAATGAAGTTTCTGATACTTGGAATTCAACAAATACGGTATTGAATGTGACCATTCCAATCGATAGCGATTCAACACTTATTAACGGTTGGTCTAAAATATTGGCGAAAATTGGATCAAATCTCTATGAAGTAATTGACTCTACAACGATTACAGAATCCAATCTTGGCACTGATAAAATTTTAACATTAACAGAAGGATTAGTAGAATCAATCAATGGCTTTAATGAAAATGATACGATAAGTATCAAAGCCATAATTGCGGATAGGGCTGGTAATACTACTGAGGGTGCTGTGAGTGAAAACAGAATAGTAATTGATCAAACACCACCAAATATTTCGGATATTCATATTGAATCAAATAACCCAGACTCTACCAAGGCAAAAATTGGTGATATTATTACAGTAAGTTTTACTGCGAATGAATTGATAAATGGGCCAACTGTTACCATTTCCAACAATAATGCTACTGTTGAAAATCCAAGTGGTTTTGGGTGGAATGCTACATATTCAATGACCGATTCTGAATCAGAGGGTAACATAATTTTTTATGTCGCTAACTATACTGATGTTCGAGGAAACCCAGCAGATGGCACCTCAGCGACAGATGATGGAAGTAAGGTTGTTTTTGACAAAACGAAACCTGATTTAGATATAGTGACTTTGGCTACGAATAATACTTGGAGTAATACATGGGCAAAAGTTGGAGACCTAGGGATAGTAAATATAAACGCATCTGAAGATTTATTAACTCTTGAGTACAAAATAAATGGTAGTTCGGTAGAAGAAAATTGGATTGATGCAAGAACAATTGAGCATCAGCATATTTTCTCAGATTTAGACGAGGAGGGTAGAGTCCCAATTGAGATAACATACTCTGATTCATCGGGTAATATCGGCGATACTGTTACATTGACTACTGATAATAGTTATATTGTCTTTGATAATACACCACCGTCTAATTTTACTGTAGGCGAAGTCAACTCGGCAGGAGGTAATGTCGTTGAATTATTTTGGAACTCGACAAATACATCGTTGGAAGTTGCAGTACCAATCGCTAGTGATACTACATTGAAAAATGGTAGGGTACAGGTATATGCAAACATAGGAGATAACACAAGAGAAACATTAGGTGATTATGCTACTATAGGTAATGATGAGATTGGTTCTACAATGAAAATAACAATAGAACGGACAGCTGTTAGATCTGTTACAGGTTATGAGGAAGAAGAAATACTTATTCTTGGGGCAGATATTTATGATGTCCCAGGAAATCAAACAATAGGGGTTGAGAGTGTAAGCCAAATAACTATTGAAGAAGACCCTCCTTCATTGACCTATGTATCATATCGCTCAAATTTTTCAGACTCCACACTTGCAACAGTTGGGCATGAGATAACAATCACCCTCAAAAGTGATGAGGGGTTGCAAGAACCCTCAGCAACTATTTCAGAGAATATGGCTGTAATATCTAAAATAGATTTAAGTAATTGGAATGCTAAATATGTTATGCAAGATGGTAATGCTGAAGGTATCATCTCTTTTGAAATTGATGAGATTATTGATGTTGCTGGTAACCCAGGTAGTGGAAGTACTGCATCTACAGATGGTTCAGTTGTTACCTTTGATAATACAAAACCAATTTTAGATCTTGTAAGAATAACTTCAAATAATATTGATTCTACTTGGGCTAAAATTGGCGATACGATTTCACTTATTTTCAAAGCAAATGAATTATTATCAGATCAAAGCGCAGATATCTTTAATGAATCTACGATTATTACTGAATTAGCTGATGATAAATATCTTGCAGAATATGAGGCTATTGAATCAAACAATGAGGGCCTAGTGAACTTTGAGATTATGGTTATTGATTCTGTTGGCTTAGTAAGTGAGCCTGTTTTGGAGACTACAAATTCTTCAGCTGTCACTTTTGATAAAACTTTACCAATCTTGACAGAGGTGCATATTGAATCAAATAATGACAACAACAGAACAATTGCAATAACAGGTGATGATATTATTCTTACATTTCGTTCAGATGAGCCTTTAATTATTGACTCAATATTGGTAACAATAGCAAATGAAATAGCTACATTATCCCAAGATGGTGAAGATTATATAGGAACCATCACATTGTCTGGGGATGAACCAGGTGGAATTCTTTCCTATACAATAGACTTCCTTGACAGAGCATCCAATCGAGGGGTTCAGGTCACACAAACTACCGATGATAGCTATGTCAATCATGATATCGTTCCACCAGAATTATTATCAGTAAGTATCTATTCAAACAATCAAGATTCTACTTGGGCTAAGCCTGGAGATACTGTTTTCGTGAAGTTTCTTGCTAATGAGGCTTTAGATAATTTAGATATTATCATTTCTAATTCTATCTCATCTTATATTGATGATGGAGCTGCAAACTACAGAGGGTATCATATAATGGAGGAAGATGATGAAGAAGGAGAAATTCAATTTAACATAGAATATACCGATATTGGTGGTGCGACTGGTCCAAGTTCTAATTCGACAACAGATGGGACAATAGTCAAATACGATAAAACTATACCTGAAATAACTAATATTAGGATGTCTTCCAATAATTCCTTGATTGATTCAGCAGCGATAGGTGATGTTGATTCATTATTTTTCACTTCATCAGAAATGCAACGTAATGTTTTAGTTTCTTTGGCTGATTCAATTATTACCCCTTTGCAAAATAGCCTTGATTTTATAGCAACTCGAGAATTGCTTGAAGATGATACTGATGGCTGGATAAGTTTTTCAATTACTCTTGAAGATTCAGCAGGAAATAGTACAGGCCAAATTAATGAGACTGATGATGGCTCAGGTGTATGGTTTGATGGAACATATCCAGAATTGACAACAGTATCTTTTAATTCTTCAAATATTAATGACCCAGGTCTGGCAATAGAAGGAGACACTCTATTTTTGGATTTTATATCAACTGAAGAATTGAGTTTGATTTCTATTTCAATTGCTGGTAATCAAGCAGATACAACATTTCAAACTGAATTCAGAACTTCCTATCGTTCTATTTATGTAATGAATGGAAGTGAGAACGAAGGATATATTCCACTTCAGATTGATTTTTCCGATTTAGTTGGAAACCAAGGACAAACAATAACATCCACTACAAATGGAACTAGTATATTGTTTGATATGACACCTCCCATAGATTTTCAAATTGATACAATTATTGTGTTAGGTGGCAATGTTATAGAAAATTATTGGAATGCATCAAATGATTCAATATTACTGAAATTGCCTATTCCATTAGATGATGAATCATTAATTGGAGGATACATACGACCTCAGGCTAGATTTGGGGAAGGTGTATGGAATTTTGGCGAAGGTGAATTCATTGATTGTGGTGATACTATTCAGATTACAAGCATACCAGATAGTGGGAAAATGACGATAAAAATTAGTCAAGCTAGCTTTGAATCAACTAGTGGTTATGCTGATAATGGGATTACTCAATTCACTGCTGTCATAACTGATAGAGCGGGAAATGAAACGATAGGATTAAGTGATGAGACGACTCTTCATATTGATGAAACAATTCCCGTAATCAATGAAGTAAATATTTCGTCTAATAATCTTTTGAATAGTAATTGGGCGATTGTATCTGATTCCATTAGCGTTGTATATGTTTCTAGTGAAGGCTTGTACCAACCCACTGCCATTATCTTGGAGGATTCAATAATATCTAATGCTAATAGTAATGGTACATCTTGGAATGGGTCATATATTGTTAATGAAGGTAATGAAGAAGGTCCAGCATCCTTTAGTATAAGTTTTTCAGATACTGCGGGGAATTATGGCATAGAAATCACAGAAACAACTGATGGGTCTAGTATTAACATAGATAATACATCTCCTTTGATATCTGATATATTCGAAGGGGCAGAAAGTCAAGAAAGGAGTTATTATAATAATTCGGATACTATTACAGTTTATTGGACACAAAGTGATGAAGTCTCAGGTATTGCAAAGACTTATTATGCGTTAGGATCTAATCCGAATAGTACTAACATATCAGGATGGACAGAAGGTAATGGAGTCAATTATGGGGGTTGGAATGGGTTGAATTTAATTAATGATGAGACATATTTTTCTGGTGCCTTTGTCCGTGATTCAGCAGGTAATTATTCAGATACCATTTGGTCCGATGGTGTTTACATTGATACGGAAATACCAGTTTCTGGTTTCATTAATGATGGCCAATGGATCATTGAACTAGATTATACCCCTGATTCAACTTCATTAAATTATTCTTGGAATGATTTTTCTGATAACATAGGAATCGATTATTATGAACTTTCAATTGGAACTGACAATGATACGATAAATATCCTAGACTGGTATAAATCAGATAGTATGTCGATGTATACTTTGACTGGTTTGGATCTTGAAAGAGATACTTTGTACTACACGTACATAAGAGCCGTTGACTCTGCTAATAATTATTCTAATGTTGTTAAGACGGATGGAATCTATTTTGATGATTCTGAACCTCGGGTAATGGAGATAACCCCTAATTTTGATTCATTAAAAGTTTTATCCATTCTCCAAAAGGATACTATAAAAATAAAATTCAATCGTCTTATTTACTTCTATGATTTAAAAATCAGCTCTAAGGTAGACTCAAATCTTGTCTCCCAGCAGTCATATGCTGATTCAGTTATAACAATAACTTTAGATACAACTCTTTCAAGCAATGATACATTGACAGTTTATCTTGATAGTGCCCTTGCATACAATACTCTTTTTGTATCGGATACTCTTAATTTTTACAGTCAATTATGGGGTGACTTTAATTATGATTATGATTTGTCAATAGAGGATATTTTATTGTTTAATCAATTATGGCCCAATACAGACCTTGGTCCCTTTTCAGAAAAACCTCCGCATATTAGACCATTACCTGATGGGGAAACAAATTTAACTGATTTAATAACTTTTGCTAAAATGTGGCAATGGAGATATTTTAGATTATCTATGGATACAGTTAATTCTGTTTCTCGAATTGATGGTGATATAAATGTATTTGGGAAGGAATCAGAAATTAATATTCCAGTTCCAAATAACACATCTATGGCCGAGTTACTTATTGGCAACTCCAATTTAGATATAGAAAAAATGAGAATGGTAAATTTGAATAGCACTACATTTTTATTTAAATCCATTGACACTTTAAATCAGATTATTCAATTTTCTTTAGCTGACAATAGTGGACTAGATTCTAATTTGACCATATTTGTTCCCAAAGATGAATCAAATCTGTTTTCTGCTCTATTTCAATATCGTTTTTTAGATGTTAATGGTCACGTTATCGTTACTGGTAGTCAGGGATTGAATATTGAGTTATTACCAGAAAAATTTCAATTATATGATAATTATCCAAATCCATTTAATTCAATAACCACTATTAACTATGACCTTCCTAAAACACAAGATGTTGAAATATCTATTTTTGATATATTAGGGAGAAGAGTTAAGTCACTGAAATATAATAATTTACCAGCGGGAAGGCATTCATATAAATGGTCTGGTGTTAATGACTTTGGTAAACTTGTCAGCACAGGAATATATTTTTTCCAGATAAAATCAAGGTCTGATTTTGGCATAAAGAAAATGTTATTGCTAAAATAGAACCTAAATTATTGATTTAAGAACAGTCACTGTTCCATTTATTACAAATTGTACTGCTATTACCATTAGAATCAAACCCATTAAACGTTGTATGATCCTCATTATTGATGTTCCTAACATCTTCATTAGAGCATCTCCATTACGAAGGATTAAATAAACAAAAGACAGCACAATAAGAATTGCAATACCAAGAGTGGCATAACTATAGATGCCTGGAGTCTGGCTTGATAATAATAGTGCTGCGGTTATTGCTCCTGGGCCTGCAATTAATGGAATGCCTATTGGGCTTATTGCAATGTCATCACTTTCTTGGGATTCCTCTTGCTCTGCTGGTGTGGTCCTTGATCTTCCTACTTTGGCTTCCAGCATTTTTATGCCATTTCTAAAAAATAAAATTCCTCCCATAATTTGAAATGCTTCAATCGTAATTCCAAAAAAGTTGAAAATCATTGATCCAAGTATTGAAAAGAGAATCAAAGTGAGGAAAGCTGTTGATGATCCTCTTTTTGCAATATTTACTTTTTCATCTTTACTGAACCTTTCTGTCATTACCACTAAGAGTGGTGCAATTCCAATCGGGTTAATTAATGTAAATAAAGTGGTCAAGCATAAAATAAAGAACTGAGTTTCAGATTGAATGAAATTTATCATTACATACGTTCAGGTGCTGAAATTCCAAGGATTCTGAACCCATTTTTAAGTACTATCTTTGATGCTCTAACTAAAGCTATTCTTGCTTTTGTTAGTTCAACATCGTCAGTTATGACACGGCAGTTATTGTAAAACTTATGGAACCTTGCTGAGAATTCTTGAAGGAAATTAGTTATTATTTGAGGCTCCAAGTTTAGGTATGCATTTTCTGCATATTCAGGAAATATCGACATGTATTTTAATAAGAGAATCTCATTTTCATGTTTCAGTAGTTTAAGATTAAACCCAGTTGTGATGTCATATTCTAAATTATTTCCTCTAGCTAATATATTGCATAATCTAGCATGGGCATATTGCAAATAATATACTGGATTTTTGTCTGAATACTCTGTTGCTAAATCAAGGTCAAAATCCAAGTGGGAGTTAACACTTCTCATTATAAAAAAGTAACGAACGATATCTACTCCAACTTCACTAACAAGTTTATCAAGAGTAACAAAGTTACCTTTTCTCGTTGACATCTTTATTTTTTTTCCGCTTCTTAAAAGCGTTACAAATTGGTAAATCAAAACTTTAATGTGATTTGTTTTATGGCCGAGAGCATTAAGCGCGTTAATCACATCTGGATATGCATCAGCATGGTCTGCACCAAAAACATCAATTATTAAGTCGTAACCTCTTTTGATTTTATATCGGTGATAAGCTGTATCAGGTACTCTATAGGTTGGCTCACCAGAACTCTTTATATATACTCTATCTTTTGCATCTCCAAAAGATGATGTTTTAAACCAAACTGCATTTTCTTTTTCATAAATAAGATCTTTCTCTTTCAAATCACTAATAAGTTGATCTATGTCACCATTATCATAAAAAGTTTTCTCATTTACGAATTCATCAAAGTTGATACCAAGTTTTAAAAGTGATTCTTTGATGTCATGAAAAATAATCTCTTCTGATTTTGATTGAAACCATTTAGACCCTGGCTTTAATTCAGATCCTTTTTCATTCAATAATGATTGAGCTATATCAATAATATAATCTCCCTGATAGCCATCTTCAGGTAATTGTAAGTTTTGCCCGAGAAGTTCAAAATATCTCGCTTCTACACTTTTTGCTAAAATTCTCATTTGTCTACCCGCATCATTAAAGTAATATTCTCGAACTACATCAAATCCTTGCCATTCAAGAATATTAGAAATTGTATCTCCAATGATTGCATTGCGTCCATGTCCAACTGTTAAAGGGCCAGTTGGGTTTGCACTTACAAATTCTACATTTGCCTTCTTTCCTTCTCCAATAATACCCTTACCATAATTATCATTTTTTTCTAATATTTCTAGCAATTGGTTTTGAAAAAATTGATTATCAATTTTAAAGTTGATAAATCCTGGTTTTGTTAAGGATATATCTACAATATAATCATTGGGGTAATTATTAAGCTCTTTTATTATAATTTGACCTATATCCATAGGCGATTTATTTAGATCTTTTGCTAGCAATAGCGCTATGTTTGAAGATAGGTCTCCAAATTCAGGAATTTTTGGAGGTATGATAGAAAAATCTTTGACTGGAAAAGATAGATTGTTCAGTACTTTTTTGATTGATAAGTAAATACTACTCTTGATTGTAAGCATAGTCTATTTCTTTAAACGGTGCGTCTGCCCATAAACGTTCAAGATCATAATAAGATCTTTCCTCTTTTTTAAAAATATGCACTATTATATCAAAATAGTCTAATAGTATCCAATTTTGATTTTCATATCCTTCTAGGTGTCGAGGTTTATTAGTAGTTTTTTTTCTTATGTGATCTGATATTGCTTTTACTTGCGGTTCTGAATCGCCATGGCATATAATAAAAAAATCTGTTATCGAGCAGATACCTCTTACGTCAATTACAATAATTTTTCTTGCTTTTTTTTCTTGAGCAAGGTTTAAAATTTGCTTCAGTAGTGGTTGTTCAACAATGAAATCCGATTCGGATTTTCTCATTTAATTCTTTTTAGCGATGTAATCAAAAATTTTAGTATAATTATTAATATCCTTACCTAGGATAACTGTAACATCAACACCAAGTGACTCATCTGGTTGATGCTGGATTACGCTTTTATCATTGAATGGTATTCCAAAAGATTTACTTAATAGTTCAATACTTTGAAACTTTTCATTTCTTCCAATAATGAGGGTTTTGGGATAATTATGATTATCAGCATTATCTGATTTAACCACATCTATTTGATGTTCAAGCAGTAGATATTCTGCTGTTTTTGCAGCAAGACCTTTGATTCCACATCCATTTAATATTTCAACTTTGACTTGGTGTATAGGTCTTTTTTCATAAATATTTGCAGCGAGTTCTCTAGGTTTATTTTGATCTGGAAATGTAATCTCTTCCATTGAAATACCATTGTGGGAAGAATTTTTAGAAAAAGAATAAATGAACGCTAAAAGAAATACTCCAACAATCCCAATGGCAGCATTGAGTGTATGATGTTTTTTATTTTGATATTTTTTTCTCTGACGGGTTTTTTTATTTACCACTTATGGAATATACCTCATATTAAAGGGTGAACGAGTTTGGTATTTTTGATTATGTGGTATTTTCTGAAACCGAAGCTGCAGAAATGAATTTTTTGTAGGTTTGTAAGTGAGGCCTGCATCATAAGAGACTGCAAGTTGATTACCAGTATTTCCAAACTGTTGAATGGGAAATTCAGTTTTATAGAGTGTAATATTCGCATCGATTTTTAGATTGTTCATCGGAAAATATGTCATTCTATTTGTCAACCCAATTACAGAATAATTATTTCTCCCATCTGAAATCATAGACATTGTCATTCCGTGGCTAATATCAAAGTTTTCAGGTTTGAAGAGTGAGATAGAGCTATTATTATCTAATTCACCATTTAGGTTTGATGGTATTGTATTTGCTTCCAAATTTGCAACAAACTGCGCAGATAAGGATGTGAATGATAAAAATATAATTAGAACTGGTTTAAAAGTTGCTTTCATTTTCTCTCTAATTTAACACATGGAAGTTTGTTCCAAAATAGTATACAATAAGAATTTAAAAATAAATTAATTTGAGTATGATTCAATTATTGCTCCCCCTAAGCATACTTCATCATCATAAAATACGATAGATTGTCCAGGAGCTATTCCATAACAAGATTCTTGGAATTCAACAGAGATTGTACTTTCATCAAAGTTTTTTATTTGACAAGGAGCATCTTTGGACCTGTACCGTATTTTAGCCATTATGAACTCTTTATTAGGTGGTTTCCCTGATATCCAGTGAAGACCTGAAGCTTTAAGAAATTTATGATATAAAGCAGCATTGCTATGTCCTTGTGCGACAACCAATTCATTATTTGTTAAATCTTTATCAATAACATACCAAGCTCCATTGCTTTTACTATGGCCACCACCGATGCCCAAACCTTTTCTCTGTCCTAATGTATAATACATTAAGCCTTCATGCTGGCCAATTTTTTCACCTTTGCTTGTAATGATATGACCAGGATTTTCAGGAATATACTGTTTTAAAAATTCTTTAATGTTTCGCTCTCCAATAAAACAAATCCCAACACTATCTTTTTTATTAAAATTTGTAAAACCTAAGTCTTTTGCTTTTTTTCTTAAATCAGTTTTTAGAAGATTCCCGATTGGGAAAATTGTGTTTGATATCTGTTTTTGATCTAATCCATATAAAAAATAACTTTGATCTTTAGATTCATCAAGACCTTTTAAAAGTTGAAAATCGCAATTATAATCTCTTAAACGTGCGTAGTGTCCTGTTGCAATTTTTTTAGCACCAAGATCAAAGGCATAATTAAGAAATTCTTTGAATTTTATTTCTGTATTACAAAGTATGTCTGGATTTGGAGTGCGACCGTTTTTATATTCATTCAAAAAGTGTTTAAAGACCCTATCCCAATATTCTTTTGCGAAATTGACTGAGTGAAGAGCTATGTCTAATGTATCACAAACTTGTAAAGCATCTTTATAATCTTTTTCTGATGTACAGAATCTAGAATCATCTTCCCAGTTTTTCATAAAGACTGCTTCGACTTCATAGCCTTGTCTAATTAATTCTGAAGCTGCAACTGCGCTATCAACACCACCACTCATTCCTAAAATTATTCTATTCATGAACAAACCAGTATGGACTTAAGGTTGCTCAGTAAAAAATCGACTTGTTCCTTTGTATTAAATATTCCAAAACTAAATCTAAGTGTAGAGAGATTGGTTTCTTTATTTAATCCAATTGATGATAAAACTGGTGATGGTTTAATATCTCCAGATCCACAGGCAGAGCCATTCGAAACAGCAATTCCAACTCTTTCTAATTTTGCCATTAAAATATTAGATTTATTTCCTGGGAAAGATACATTTACTAAACCAGGAAGTTTTTTTGATTGGCATCCATTGAATTGTGCCTTTGGGAAAAATGTTTTAAGTCCAGATTTGAATTGTTGTTCTATCTTTTCAACCATGGTATTTTTCTCATTCAATAATTCTGTTGAAATTTCTGCTGCGAGACCCATTCCAGCTATAAGTGATACATTTTCTGTGCCAGCTCTCAAATTATTTTCCTGTCCACCTCCTAAAATAAGTGGATATAATTTTTCTGGGTGTCTTGCATATAGAACACCTATCCCCTTAGGTCCATAAAATTTATGGGCAGATAAACTTAAGAAATCGACTTTTAATTTTGATACATTTAATTTTATTTTACCTAGACATTGAACAGCGTCAGTATGAACCATTATATTTTGATTATGGGCAATGCTGATAACTTGCTCTAGGGGTTGTATGGTACCGATTTCATTATTGGCTAACATTAAAGATATTAGAATAGTATCATTGTTTAAATTTTTATTTATGCTATCAATTGAAATTATGCCATCTTCATTCACATCAGCTAAATTATGATTAAGTCCGTATGTAATAAGAAATTTGAGTACTCTTGTAATTGCTGGGTGCTCAATTGTACTAGAAACTATATGTTTTCTTTTCTGCTGAATCATAGACCATAAAACCTGATTATTTGATTCAGTCCCACCGCTAGTAAATAAAATTTGATTTGGTTCAGCAGAAATTGCTTTAGCTATCTGTATCCTTGCATTTTCCATTATCGAACGAGCATTCTTACCGATTTTATATGTTGATGAGGGATTGCCATAAATCCTAATATTTATGTCGTTCATTAATTCCGATACCCTTGGATGGATAGGCGTTGTAGCACTATTATCAAAGTAATACATTGTAAAAATGTTTTAATAAATAATTATTTTAGCGGGAAAGTTCCCTAAAGGTCGTTACGAATAGATGCGAATTTAATTGTATTTTTTAAATTAAGGTAAAAAGGAGGTTTTCTTTTTTCAAGTTGTTCACTTGTCAAGTTATTATCATATTCATAACGATTCACATCCCAATTAATTTCATTATTATTTATTGTCAAGAATGCAACTGCACCTCGTTGGTCACGGTCAAAAGGCAGGCCTGTTGCACCTTGACATAGAATAGTTAAATCCTCAATGATTTGATGTCTTGGAACATGTACGTGTCCATGTACAAAAACTACTTTTTTTATTTTTGGATTAGATTCCATTACATTGTTTCGCCAATTAACTGCTTCATTAACAGATGGAGGTTTATCATCTCTTTCATACCATGCATGGGTAAATTCAATTAAAGTCTCATCAATGACCTCTCTATGAGCAATTTTCATTTTTTCACAAAAATTTCGCCCATCATTGCCGAGCAAATCAGCAGTCCACTTTTCATTTTTTACTATAGCTTGACAAATTGGGTCATAAGGATCCATCCCTTCTAGGGAGGGCAACTCATCTTCCCATATTCTCTCTAACAAATATCTATCATGGTTACCACGGATAAAAATACAGTTTGGTATGTTTTTTAATTTGTCTAAAGTAGCTTCAGGTTCTGGACCTAAGGCAAAACAATCTCCTAAACAAATAATTTGATCTATATTGTCTTTGGTGTCAATTATACTCAATGCTTTCTCAAGTGAGATGATGTTTGAGTGAATATCTGTAATAATTGCAAAGGTTTTTACTGCCATACTCTCTAAATATACTTTTTTTAGATTTTGTTGAGCAAGTGATTAAATCTAAATATGATTATTTTCAAATTTACAATCATTATGTCTTATTGTAAGTTTTATTGTTAAATAATAATACCCAATTTAAAATTATTAATTCTGTATAAAATAAAATGATATCTTAATGGAAAATCATCCTCTTATATTTGGCATTGGTAATCCACTTATTGACTTGTCATTTAGTGTTGAAGATTATGATTTAGAAAAATTAGGATTAAAAAAAGGGACAATGGCCCTTACAGATAAACAAAGGCAAAAGAAAATTCTAGCTTATTTAAAATCACGAAAACATAATTTTTCCCCTGGAGGCTCCGCTCCTAATACTATTATAGCTTGTTCAGGTTTAGGAGTTAATTCACATATTTCAGGTAAAATTGGTAATGATATGTTTGGAGATATGTATATTAATCGTTTAAATGATTATGGTGCAGATTCTGGTTTAGTGCAAGGTCATGGATTAACTGGTTCAAGCATAATTCTCATTACACCTGACGGTGAACGAACAATGAACACAAATTTGGGGATATGTCAAGATTTTTGCATAGATGATATCAATAAAGTTAAGCTAGCAAAATCAAAATACCTCTACTTCACAGGATATATGTGGGATACGGAATCACAAAAATCAGCCATAAAAGAGGCAATAACCATTGCTAAAGAAAATGAGGTAACAATAGTGTTTGACGTTGCAGATCCATTTGTAGTAATGAGAAATAGGAATGACTTTATAAAGATGATAAAAGGTGATTTAGATATAGTTTTCGCAAATGAGGAGGAAGTAAAAATATTATTTGATTCTCAAAAAGTTGATTATGCTATCAATGAATTTAAGAGAATCGTAAAAACTGGGGGAATTAAATTAGGAAAGAGAGGGTCAGTGGTTGTAAATAACAAAAGAAATTTTATGATAAATCCTTCAAAAATAAATGCTAAAGATACGACTGGTGCTGGTGATATGTATGCAGCTGGATTTTTATCTTCACTTGCAAGAGGAAAGAATTTAAACCAGGCTGGGAAAATGGCCGTAACTTTAGCTGAACGAATAATCCAAATTCAAGGCGCACAGTTTGAAAATACTGTTATACGTAAATTAAAAAATGAAATTAAAATTTAGATTAATTAATATTATTGTTTATAAAATTGAATTTTTGAATGATAACCCACACTCGATTAAATTCAAAAATTTTAATTCGTATATCAAATGAGGACGTATGTGTAATGTTTAAAAATATTATATTAAAAATTAATGCTTTTTTTCTTTCTGTCTTATTTATTTCTTGCTCTAGTCAAGAGTATACGACTGCCAAACTTGCGATTCAGCAGTCTGATTTCAAAAAAGCAGCAGAATGGCTACCTAAAGCGATGGAAGTTGAACCAAATAACCCTGAAATACCTATCGTAATGGCAATAGAGATACATGCGCAGAATAATGAATGGGAAGAAATGGTATCTCTATTCAATAAAGCTAAGGAAATAGATTCAAAAAAAGAAATTGAAGTCCGTCAAGCCTTTATAGTTGTTGAAGAGGCAGTAAAAAATTACATTGAATATTATTGGGCGCAAGAGTTTAATGCAGGTGTCGAACAATTTAAAAAGATACAAGAAGACTCAGATAATAAGCCCAAGTACCTTGAAGCTGCAATTAGACATTTTTCTAGTGCAGCTATTATAAATCCATCAGATGCAAATACTCATGCTACTCTTGCGAAATGTTATTTTGACCTTGGAGATAAACAGTCTGCCATAGAAGCAACATTAGTTGCAGTGAAAAAAAACCCAGATAGCTTTGAAGCAAATTTTAGCGCTGGTCAAATATTGGGACGGGCTGGGAGGTCAAGCGATGAAGTTCTACCATATTATAAAAAAGCAACTGAGATTGAACCATCCAATAGTAAAGCATTGAGAGAATTAGCTGGGACTTATTATGATTTGGGGAATAAGAAGAAATCGATTGAAGTATTTGAAAATGCTATTTCTAATGAAGACAATGATACTACAAAAGCAGATTTGTATTTCAACCTAGGTGTAATACATAATCAAATGAATAATTACGAAGCTGCTGAGTCAGCTTTCGATGAAGCTTTTTTTCTAAATGAGGATGACTATGAAGCGGCCTTAGGAATGGCCAGGTCCTATGAAGGATATGGGGACAATTTTATGAATGGGTCTCAGGGTTTTGAAAAAAATTTGAATGAAGCTGCGCGTTGGTATAGAAAAGCTGAAAAAAAGATTAAATCTGTAATGATAATTGATATAGAAAATAAAGTTACCTATCAAAAGAATTTAGAATTAGTGCGTTATAAAAGGGATGTAGCTGAAGGTAATTAAAATAACTTCCTTCTTTTATTAAAATAGGCCGTTAGGCTAGTATCAAGATTTTGATCAGTGAAGATTGGAACATAATCAATTTTATATTCTCTGCAGTCTTTAGTATAATCCTCCTGTAAGTTTTGAATTAAACTATTATAGTTTGATCTTATATGCCAAGGTTCTGTAACGATTTCCTCACCAGTTTCCATATCTAAAAATTTAGTTCTTGTATTAAAATCAAAGTCAAATTCCTTTCTATCCAAAATATGAAAAACTATAACTTCCTGATTTAGATGACGAAAATGTTTTAATCCTTTCATTATATTTTTGAAATCGTCAAAAAGATCTGAAATGAGGATGATTAGACCTCTTTTTCTTATTCTATCTGCCATTTCTTGGAGTATTTTTCCTACTTTTGTGTCCTCACCCACCTTTTGATCATCTAATTGGGTAAGAATTAAATTAAGATGACTTGGTTTTGCTTTAGGTGGAATAATGGTTTTAATTTTCTCAGAGAATTGTACTAGTCCTACAGCATCTTGCTGATTAATCATTAAATAGGATAGTGATGCAGCCAGAGTGTTAGCATAAGTTAGTTTCGAAATTCCATTACTAGTATAAAGCATGGATTTGCTCACGTCTAAAATTATATGTGATCGTAAATTAGTTTCTTCTTCATATCTCTTAACATATAATCGGTCAGTTTTTCCAAAAAGTTTCCAATCAATATGACGAATTTCATCTCCTGATTCATACGATCTATGCTCAGCAAACTCTACTGAAAACCCGTGATAAGGGCTACGATGTAATCCAATTATATAGCCTTCTACGACAAGTCTTGCACGTAACTCCATTGAGTTTAATAGTGCTACAGTCTCTGGCTGAAGGTATTTTTTTTTGTCAGTTATTGCGGACATTAATTATCTAAAAATTCAATTAACTGCATTAAAATATCTTCAATTTTCAAACCTTCTGCTTCTGCATTGAAATTAGCAAGCACTCGATGCCTAAGTATTGGAATCGCCATCGATTTAATGTCACTAATGTCAGGTGATGGTCTACCATCAAGCACAGCTTTTGATTTTGCTGCCGAAATAAGGTATTGAGAAGCTCTCGGGCCAGCACCCCAGTCGATTGATTTTTGTATGAAGTCTGGGGCAAGACTAGAGTCAGGTCTAGTTGATGTTGTTAATTGTACCGCATATTCAACTAAGTTATCTGAGACAGGAACTCTTTTTATTAAATCTTGATATGAAATTATCTCTGTTTTTGACATTATTGGGTTTAATTTTGTTTGATTTGTAGAAGTAGTTTTTCTTACTATAGAAATCTCATCTTCCATAGAGGGATATTTGATACTGAGATTGAACATAAATCTATCTAGCTGTGCTTCTGGGAGTGGATAGGTGCCTTCTTGCTCGATTGGATTTTGAGTTGCAAGTACAAAAAATGGTTCATCAAGTTTATAAGTTTTACCTCCTGCAGTTACTCTGTGTTCCTGCATTGCTTCTAAGAGTGCAGATTGAGTTTTTGGTGGTGTCCTATTGATTTCATCCGCTAAAACGATATTAGCAAATACAGGCCCTTTATAAAACCTAAACGATCTTTGGCTGGTATTAACGTCAATATCGATTAATTCTGTTCCTGTAATATCGCTAGGCATTAAATCAGGTGTGAACTGTATACGGTTAAAAGTTAAATCCAATACCTCTGATAAAGATTTGATTATAAGGGTTTTTGCAAGTCCAGGGACTCCAACTAATAAAGAGTGCCCCTTTGAAAGTAGTGATATAAGCAGGTGGTTTAGTATCTCTTCTTGTCCAATGATTACCTTGCCTATTTCTTTCAAAAAAGATTCTTTTATTTTTGCTAATTTTTCAAACGCTAAAAGGTCTTGTTGTGCTTCTGTCATTTTATTTATACTCGCTGTTTGTAAAAGTTGAAGTGAAAATTACCGAACCATAGATGACCTAAAAAGAATAATAAACAAAATCGTTTTTTTTATTTTAAAACATTGAATTACTTGAAAACAAAATATGTATGATAATCTGAAAAATTCTACATTCTTAATTGGAAAAACATTAGAAGAATTAGAAGAATTGGCGATTTTATTGAACCATAAGAAATTTAGAGGAAAACAACTGTTTAATTGGCTTTATGTCCAGCAAGTGGATAATTTTGAAAATATGTCAAACTTACCTGTCGATTTTCGCAATAAATTAAAAAACTTATCTATGCATCCGTTAAAGCTTGTACAACAAAAGATAACCGATTCAAAACAGACTGGAAAATTTTTATTTTCTTTAAACAATGGGAATTTGGTTGAATCTGTTTTAATGCATGAAGGAAGTAGAACCACGGTGTGTTTATCAACTCAGGTTGGTTGTGCAGTGGATTGTGACTTTTGTGCAACAGCAAAAATGGGATTTATTCAAAATTTAACTAGTGGAGAAATTATTGATCAATTCCTTCATCTTCAAAAAATGAGTGATAATAAAATCACTAATGTTGTATTTATGGGTATGGGTGAACCATTCTTAAACTATAAAAACACACTAGAAGCAGCCCATTTATTGCATGATTCACGAGGCATCAATATGGGTGCTTGGCGAATAACGATATCAACAGCTGGGATTGTAAGAAAGATTAATCAATATGCGAAAGACAAAGAACCATTTAAACTAGCTGTGAGTTTAAATGGTTCGAATAATAATCAACGGCTAAAGATAATGCCAATAACAAATGCTTGTACTTTAGATGAATTAATTGAGGTTTCAAAAGCTTATACTTTAAAAACTAGAAAGAGAATTACATTTGAATATGTTATGCTAAAAAACATAAATGATAGTATGCAAGATGCCAAGAATTTGATTTCTTTGATTAAGTCAATAAAATGTAAGCTAAACTTAATCCCATACAATGAAATAGACGGTCCCTATAGACGACCTGATGATCAAACTATTATGATATTTCTAAAAGTGTTTAAAAATGCACCATTTCCCGTTACAGTAAGATGGAGCAAAGGACAAGATATAGATGCTGGTTGCGGTCAATTAATAACAAAAGAAAATAAATATAATGAGAAAAATTGACATAGCTAGTGAGTTTATTTTAAAAAACATAAAATTTTTAGGACATACAGCTGTAATCTTAGGATCTGGTTTGGGCGGGTTTACTGATTCCATAACAAAAAAAAAAATAATTAAATATTCTAAAATTCCTTACTACCCCGAAACAACTGTCGATGGCCATTCTGGAGAACTAATTGCAGGTTATTTAAAAGGTAAAAATATTCTTATTGCCAATGGTAGATTTCATTTTTATGAGGGGCATTCAAAGAAGAATATAGTATTACCGATAAATGTAATGAAATCTTGCGGCATCAAAAATCTCATTATTACTAATTCGGTGGGTAGTCTTAAAAGAGAGTATAATCCAGGAACCATAGTTTTAATTAATGGTTATATTGATTTTTCATTTCAACAAACCTACAATAAACCAAGGTTAATGAATGATAGTAGATTTTTCTCAGAGAAACTTATGTCTATTACAAAAAATGCGAGCCTTCAAAACAATATACCTATAAAATATGGGAACTATTGTTGGGTTTTTGGACCTGGGTATGAAACCTCGTCAGAAATAAATTATTTTAAATCATATGAAGGCACTGTGGTAGGAATGAGTACATTACCTGAAGTAGAAGAAGCCGGAAATATTGGATTGAAAATATTAACGCTATCAATGGTAACAAACTTTGCTGCAGGCATATCTAATCAACCACTTAAACATAGTGAAGTTTTAGAAAATGCAAATAAATCAAAAGAAAAAATGATTAAATTACTTTCTGCAATAATTCAGGAAATCTAAAAATGAATATTAGAAAAGAAATATTACAAATAGAAAACTCCATTATAAATTGGCGGAGAGATTTTCATCAATATCCTGAACTCGCATTTCAAGAGCATCGTACAAGTAATACCATTGCACAAGAATTAAAACTAATGGGACTTAATCCCAAATTGAACGTAGGAAAGACAGGTGTTACTGCAGATCTAAAGTTTGGTAGTGGACCGGTAATTGGTATAAGAGCTGATATGGATGCTTTACCTATGCAAGAAACCAGCGGGTTAGAATTTTCATCAAAAAACAATGGTGTAATGCATGCTTGTGGTCATGATGGGCATATGGCTATGTTACTTGGTGCAGCAAAAGTACTATCAAATTATGATAAAACTTACAATGGTACGATTCGATTTATATTTCAACCAGCAGAGGAAGGAGAGGGTGGTGCACGATATATGATTGCTGACGGTTGTTTAGATGGTGTTGATGAAATATATGGAATTCATTTATGGAATTATCAGCCAATTGGAGAGGTTGGAGTAAAGGATGGACCGGTCCTCGCAGCAGCAGATATGTTTGATATAAAAATTAAAGGTGTAGGAGGGCATGGAGCTGCACCACAAGGTACGGTAGATACAATTGTTGTATCATCTCATCTCATACAAGCATTGCAGACTATAGTTAGTAGAAATACAAATCCACTTGAAAGCACTGTTATATCGATTGGGAAGATTAATGGTGGAAATAATTTTAATATTATCGCTGATGAATTATCTCTTTCTGGAACAGCCAGAGCATACACTGAAAAGAATCGTAATTTAATTAAAAATCGAATGCAAGAAATTGTAAATGGAATTTCAAAAACTTATGGTGCAGAAATCTGTCTAGATTATAAGGATGGTTACCCACCGACAATTAATCATGAAGAACCTACAAGGAAGGTTTTACAAGCTGCAAGTCGTGTTGTAGGAGAAAATGCATCTACGCCTTATCTATCTATGGGGGGTGAAGATTTTGCATATTATTTAGAGAAAATTCCGGGCTGCTTCTTTTTTGTAGGTTCAGCACCGAACAAAAAGAGACTATTCGAGACTCCTCATCACTGTTCACATTTTAACATAGATGAAAAATCACTATTAATTGGATCATCAATATACCTCAACCTTGTTGATGATATTATGATAGACTAGTAGCCCAATGCAGAAGTTTCACCACGGCAATCTGAACCACCGTAATATCCTTCTTCTGTAATCATTATTCCATTAGACTCACCTATGTAACCCCCTCGATATATTATCTTATGTCCGCGTGAAATCAGATTATCCATTACATCTTTATTTAAACCTCTTGGTTCAATTTGAATTACATCTGGTAGCCATTGAGAATGAAACCGAGCAGCGCAAACAGCTTCCTTTATATTCATACCGTGATCAATTACATTTAATATTGTTTGCATTGTAGTAGTTATTATGGTTGAACCACCAGGTGAGCCAACAATTAGATAAGGTTTATTATTTTTTAGTACAATTGTTGGTGTCATTGATGAAAGGGGTCTTTTATTTGGAGCGATTGAATTAGCTTCATTTCCGACTAATCCAAATGCGTTTGGATTACCAGGTTTTGCTGAAAAATCATCCATTTCATTATTTAAGAAAAACCCAGCTCCATCAACGACGCATCCATTGCCATATGAAAGATTAATTGTGGTGGTAATGCTAACAGCATTTCCCCATTTATCAACAACAGAATAATGGGTTGTCTCTGGTGATTCATATCCATAATGATTTCCAGCATAAACCTTGTTACTTGGTGTAGCTTTCTCAATATTAATATCAGCTATTCTCTTTTGTGCATATTGCTTTGATTTAAACATATCTAATGGGACATTCCAGAAATCTGGGTCACCCATATGTTCAGCTCTGTCTGCATATGCTCTTCTTTCTATCTCAGTGATAACATGAACATAATCTGAGGAGTTCCATTGCAAACTATCTTCTTTATAATATTCTAGCATATTAAGCATATTTATGAGAAGCGCTCCTCCCGAACTTGGAGGATCCATTGAAACAATTTGATGTTCATTATATTTACCAATTACAGGTTCCCTATATTTGGAACTATAGTTAGCAAGATCTTCAAGTGATATTAGACCATTCCCTCTTTTCATTTCTTGTATAATTAAATCTGCAATCTTTCCTTTATAAAAACCGTCTCTTCCATATTTCGCAATTATTTTGAGGGTTTTAGATAGATCTTTTTGTATGAATTTATCTCCTTCTTTCCATGGCCTATTATCATTTCGAATGAAAATTTTTGCTGCAGCTTTATTTTCAGAAAAAAATCTTCTGTATGCATTGAATCTTTTTGCTTCATAATGAGAAAGAAAAAATCCCTTTTCAGCTAATTTAATTGCCGGAGCAAGAATTTGTTTTAATGATAATTTTCCTGATCCATAATCTTCTAAAATACGTATCAGTCCATCAACGGTTCCAGGAACGCCACTGCTTGCCCGTGAGTATAACGACATACCTTCTATTACATTACCAGAGTCGTTTAAAAACATATCTCTGTGTGATTTAGAGGGAGCTTTTTCTCTATGATCAAGACTAATAGAAGTTCCATCAGCAAAGGACGCAACTAAGAAACCACCTCCACCTATATTACCATTCCCTGAAGATGTTACCGCTAAAGCAAATCCTACTGCTACAGCAGCATCAATTGCATTTCCGCCTTTTTTTAATATTGTTATACCTGCTTCTGAAGCTTGAAAACTAGTCGAAGCAACCATACCATTTTCACCAAAAACAGGATCAGGGCTTGCTCCTTTTACTTGTTGCAAAGATTGGAATGTTATAATTAAAAAAATGGTTAAATTTTTCATTAGAAATACTTTGATGAGTAGGTTCTATTACCCTCAGTAATGTATAGTGTTTGGTTACAAATAACATCTGTAAATTCTTGAATTATACCACTTGGCCATTTTATTTCAATTGTATCAACTTTACCTATTCTTCCAAGTCCGAAATATATTTCTTTTGCATGATTTGAAAAATAGCCTTGCCCAGACACTAAAGATTGTTTCTGTTCCATTTCATTATATTTTATCTTAATTAAACTTCCAAACCCATCTCGATTTGACTTAATACCTTTTAAACGTATTTTTATCCAATTATTTTCTGTCGTAGATCTGTTTTGAAGGAGGAGGCCTTTTCCTTGGTTTTTATCAAAAATGGTGTTTCCTTTTCCATCTTCCACTTGTTGACCGTTGACAGTTACGTACATATCTACTTTTCCATCGTTGTCATAATCTGCAAACATTGCGCTGCGATGTATGCGCTTACCTGTTGCTAATATTCCTGAAGAATTTGAGATGTCTTTAAAAAATCCTTTTCCATCATTTTCAAATAGTAAGTTGGTTTGTCGGTTATCTCCACTTACAGAGTTTAAGTGTCCATTTGCAAAAAAAAGATCTAGATCTCCATCATTATCCATATCAAACAAACCAGGACCCCAACTTATCTTTGGCCAAGAAAGTTTATGAACTAATGGTGAATCAAAACTATGAATGAAAACTGCATTTTTGAGAATCCCATCGTTGCTACTGCTATTATCAATAAGATATGCAAGTGTATTTACCTCTGCAGCGTAATTGGTATACACAATATCTTCCATACCATCATTATTTATGTCTCCAATTGCTATTCCCATACTACCATCAGTTGTGCTTAGTCCACTTGGGCCTGAGAAAACCTTGAAGGTCCCGTTCCCACGATTTAAATAAAAACCATTTGCATCTGTATCATTTGCAACAAATAAATCAGGAAATCCATCTTCATTAAAATCATGAAATAGAACTTGCATTGATTTCCTTGATGCATCAGTCAAAATATTCAATTCTTTTGTAACATTTTTAAATGTTCCATCACCCTCATTGCGAAACAGTGTATTTGGCAGGCCTCCGAAGTCCATTGGAAATCGTAAACTTGTATATTGAGGCCTCCTAGAAAAATCTACATATCCAGCAATATAAAGATCTAGGTCTCCATCTAAATCATAGTCTCCCCATGTTGAGCCACCATACCACCAATCATTTATTCCATCAGGGAATGCAATTTTACTTATATCAGAAAAGGTTTTGTCCCCATTATTCCTAAATAGTTTAAAATCGCCATAATTAGTAACCAAAATATCACTATCTCCGTCGTTATCATAATCAGCTACAGAAACGGACATTCCTTCTCCAGCATCTTCCGTGCCAGTGTTATTAGCTTTTAAAAATTTTCCATTGCCAAGATTCTCGTAGAGTGAATTAGTTATCTCTGTTTCTTCACCTTGACAGTTTACGAGGTATAGATCCCAGTCTCCGTCATTGTCATAATCAAGCCATGCGCCTCCTGAACCATTCATTTTAATTAGATGGACATTTGCAAATTCATCCATTGTAAGCAATCTATTATTTGATTTCCAGTATTCTTTTTCTTTCTCAAAGACCAAACTAAGACCTTCATTCGTTGCGGCTCCCACAACTGATGGTCCTATTTCGCACCATCTAGGTCTAGGTGCATAATGAATGAAATCAATTCCTGCATAATCCGTTTTATCAATTAGATGTATTCCATCAATTCCTTTGCTATTGATAACTTCAATATTGAATAAAACTGATTTCATTATGAATAATAGAAGAATATTTCTTTTTTTATTTTTTATGCGTTTATTCATCATCCATATGTCTAATAAAATTTCTAAAGTTTTTAGTGGTTATTAAACGGGTATTGTATTTTTCCCTGTAAAAATCATATTCCCTATCAGAGGGGTATTTATTTTCTGCACCTTTCGGATAAGATTCCATACCGTGAAAGGGTAGTGGCATTACGGTTTTACCTTTTGCGGTGTTTAAATCACCATCTTTTAACCAGCCATCATTGTAAAATAAGAAATCTCTATCCCAGTCATTTGGTAAGTCTGTAAGATTTGACGTATCAAATTTGAGTGTGATTTCATCGCCTGCATTCATAATGACATATTTATTATCTGATTCCATAAGTAATTCTAGAACATCACCATATCTTGTGTATTTTCCTATAAGATCTCTCCATTTTTGTCCCTTTTTAACTGAGTAATAGTCAGGTATGTGGGGGCTGGAATAATCTTTTTGTTCAGTGCTCGAAAATCCACGATAATGTAAATTGGCATATGTTGGTACTAATTCAGACTTGAACATTTCACTTTTATTTAACGGGCTTCCTATGAAGGCGCGATCCCAATATATCTGCATGTTTGTTCTAATTTTAATACGAAAGTCATCATCAACAAACTTATTTGTAAGATCAACAATCATAGTTTTATTTTTCCCCTTTGGGAATCCCATATTGTTATTTATTGTTTTCCAATTTCCATTTTGATCTGGAATCTGAAGATAGGGGAAAATTGATTTCAAACTATCAATCTGGGAAAGGTTTACATTTATGCTTGCATCCGTAGGGAAAAGCCATCCTTGTAAAAATAAGAAGAGGGAATCTTCAGTATTCAAATTATCGAACTCTAGAATGAGTTCGTGAAATTTTGTTACGCCTTGATAAAGATCAGAATATAAATTTGAGACGTAGTCATTATCTTTCTTACTTATTTTTTTCAATAAATTTATTCCATTAGAATCTTCAGCTTTAATTGGAGCGTGCTTTTCTTTAATGTGGTAAACTCGAAATTTTGGAAAAGGAGGTGGATAAAAGGTTTCATCGATAAAAATATCAATATCTCTTGGGTGGTCTATGACCATTAATCTTATTTTGTCCAAATAAGGTGTCTCCCACAATTCAGTTGTGAACTGTAGTAGATAGGAATTATTAAAGGGCTTTAGTTTTTCTCCAGGAAGCATTAGGTATTCATCTGTTGAATTTGGGAATGCATAACTTAATTCACCTGCCATAATACCGAGTGGCATCCCAAGCGCACTTGGCCATAATACATCTGTAATAAAATCAAATTTTTTACCAGACCACCCGAACAAATAAGGGCATGAAACTTTTAGAACTTGCTTTTCAACAATTTTTTGATTTTTTTGTGGCTTAAATCGATTTTGTGGAACACCATTACTCCAGACTGTCCTTATCACATCAGCACTATCTTTATTTCCAATGCCAAAATGTATTGATGGTTCATCTACATATTTCATCTGATAGATTTCCCCAGCCTTTAATTCAAGTTTAGAACCAATCCCAAAATAATTGTTCTTACCACTGCCTGTCCGTAAGCCGGTTAGCTCAATTTTGATATAATTATTAATGTTTCCACCTACATTCTCATATAAATGAATTTCATTATTTAAAGTTGAGAAAAATAAATCTAAATCTCCATCGTTATCGTAGTCGTTTATTTCTATTTGATTTATCAGATGTGAAAAATCGTCTATGATGAGTTGGGATGATGAGAAGCTTCCATTTCCATCATTATAAAACAAAAAAACAACGCTACTTTTTTTACTTTCAACGAAGCCTGACAATATAAGGTCTTCGTAACCATCATTATTAACATCAGCAAATTTTGCAGGTCCACCATACGGAATGACTTCCGAATTATTTTTTAAGGAACCCCAAATAATGTCCAATTCAAATTTTAATTCACCTAGATTCTTGAATAAAAAGTATTTCTTGTTATCTGCTATGAAGATGTCTTCTAAACCATCATTATTATAATCACATATTAATGCTTCGTATGGACTATCAAAGCCTCTAAGCCCTGATTTTTTTGATATGTTTTCAAAACGACCTTGTCTCAAATTATCATATAAATAGAAAGTACCATTTTCATTTAAGACAAACAAATCCACATCTCCATCATCATCGAAATCTGAAAATGAAATTCTTATGCTTTTTATTTCGTCATTTTCAATTCCAAATTGTTTACTCATATCAGAAAAAGTTCCATCGGAATTATTTCTGAAATAGCGATTTGCGCTTTCAGTTGCCAAGAATAAATCTAAATCACCTTCGAGGTCTAGATCTAAAAACAAGGCTGATTGACTAATGGAAGTTGTGTTTATACCAGTATTTTTTTGTTCAACATACTTACCATTATTCATGTTACGATAGAGTTTATCCCCGCTAGAATTACATATGAAAAGATCTTGGTATCCATCATTATCGTAATCAGAAAATTTCGCTGAAATATCAAATCCAGAATGTTCAATGTTGGCTAAGGAGCTTTGATTGAAAAACTTACCTGCTCTATTTTCTAAAAAGAATTGACGGCTTAATTTATTTCTAATTGAATTACTAGACACATATAAGTCAACATCACCATCCAAATCATGATCGGCCAAGGCGAATATTAGACTATTTGATCGATCTTCACTACTTGAATTAATTTTATCATTTATGAGATTCAGTTTTACCTTTTCTGATATATTCTTGAAAGTTACATTTTTTTCAAAATGATTCTCTTTATCTTTTGTTTTTGTATTTAAAAAATGAAATAATGGGCTCCCTGCTATTGGACCGCTAGTCCCTCTAAGCTTCGATATTGATGACTGATAAATGTCAATAGGCTTCAACAAATTGTGGAGCATAATCATTGGTATCCTTGATTCTTCAATTTTATTCTCATGAAGTAATGAAGTGATTTTCATGATAATTTTAGTTGAAGCATCAGATAACTTGGGAAGTGTTTGTATTAAGTTCTGCAATTGATAAAGTGCATCTTCACCATTTTTATTCTCAATTAGTAATTCAATCAATTTTAATGATGCCGCAATATTTCCAGGTACTTCTTCACAGACTCTAGATATATATTTAATAGCTTCTTGGTTTTTATCTTCAGAGTGATCTCTTGAATATATGATTCCTAATTGGTACAGTGACCTTACATGGGTTGGGTGTTTTATGATTAAATTTTCCAGATTTATAATTGCTTTATCTTTTCTATCAGTTAATTCGTAAAGTTTTGATTGAAGGAATAAAATATCTGGATTATTAGGTGATTTTTTTAGTGCCTGACTCAACCACTCTTCAGAATTTTTTAATTCACCGCTCATTAGCATATATGCTAAGCCAAGATTTGCATACCCGAGTGGTTCCTGTGGATGTAAATCTATTAATGCTTTGAACTCTTTAACGGCATCAGAAAATCTTTCTTCTTCTAAATATGCAAGGCCCAGATTTCTATGTGATATCATTTTTACAAATGTGTCAGGAGAAACTAAATTTTCTCTTTCGCAACACACATTAAAAAGTAAAATTAAAAAAAGATATCTAATTATCGAAACCATGATTATATCAAACTTTTCTGAATAAGAGTATAAATGAAATTGAAATATAATAAATAGATAAACGAACCTAAATATTTTCCTTTATGTGTTGGAGTAATTGATCGATTGAAATTCGTTCCTGCTTCATAGTATCACGATAACGTAATGTGATTGTATTATCTTTTAATGATTTATGATCTATTGTGATGCAAAATGGTGTTCCTGCTTCATCTTGCCTATAATATCTTTTTCCTATAGAACCTTGTTGGTCGTATGTTACTTTAAAGTGTGGTTTAAGGAGATTAACAATTTGCCTTGCTTTTTCTGGTAGACCATCCTTTTTCAATAAAGGGCAAACCACAGCTTTAATTGGTGCAATTTTTGGATGAAATTTCATCACTGTTCTATTGTTTTTTTCATCTTCCCAATATGCGTCAGTAAGAGTCGTCAATAGCATCCTATTTAGTCCTGCAGATGTTTCAATTATATAAGGTAAAAATCTATCGTTGTTTTGTTGGTCAAAGTATGAAAGGTTTTTCCCAGAAAATTCTTGATGTCGAGATAAATCATAGTCAGTTCGGTTGTGAATTCCTTCGATTTCAGACCATCCAAATGGAAAATCATATTCAATATCCCAGGCTTCTTTGGCATAGTGAGCGAGTTCATTTTCATTATGCTGATGAAAGCGCAATTTTTCATGACTTATTCCAAGTTGATCTAAATAAAATTTTAATCGCCTTTCTTTCCAAAAATCCAAGCTTTCATCATCTGTGCCAGGTTTTACAAAATATTGCATTTCCATTTGTTCAAATTCTCTAGTTCTAAAAATAAAGTTTCTAGCAATTATCTCATTGCGGAAAGCTTTCCCAATTTGTGCAATGCCAAATGGTACCTTCATACGCATCGAACCTTGAACTAATTGATAGTTAACATAAATTCCTTGAGCAGTTTCAGGTCGCAAAAACGCTTCAGTCCCAGATTCTTGGAGTGGACCAAAATGTGTCTTAAACATCAGATTAAACTGTCTTGGGCTAGTAAGACTTCCAGTGGTTCCACATTTTGGACATTGTATTTCTTCCCAATTAAGTGAAGAATATTCTTCTGAAAATTCATTTGCTCGGTAGCGTGATTTACATTTTTTACAGTCAACAAGTGGATCATTAAATGCGCCAACATGACCTGAAGCTTCCCATATTTTTGGATGCATCAGAATTCCACTATCAATTCCCACAATATTTTCTTGAACTTGGGTCATCTCTTTCCACCAGAGTTGTGAAATATTGTTCTTTAATTCTATTCCTAGAGGTCCATAATCATAAACCGCTGAGAATCCTCCATAAATCTCTGAACTTTGAAAAATGAATCCTCTTCTTTTACATAGTGATACAATTTTTTCTATTATTTTTTCCATTTAAGACCTAACAATTTTTGTTAAAGATTAATTTTTATTTCGTTTTCTTTTTTCTTCTTTTTTTGGGAGGTGTTTGACGTTTTTTATCTATGATAATTACTGCCTCTTCGAGAGTTATTTCATCAGGGGTGATTTCTCTATTCAGTGATGCATTTATTTTTCCATCGCTAATATAAGGACCGTAGCGTCCGTCCTTGAGAACTAATAACTCACCAGTATTTGGATGGCTACCAAGTTCCCTTAGGTCAGAGCTTTTTTTGTTTCTATTAGCCAATAGTTCAATTGATTTTTCCAAGGATATGTCCAGCGGTGTTTCTTTTCCTTTTAAAGACGCATTTTGTTTACCGCATTTTATGTATGGACCATATCTTCCATAATCTGCTGTAATCATTTCTGTTGTTTCAGGGTGGATTCCTATCTCTCTAGGCAATGATAATAATGATATGGCATATTTTAGGTCAACCTCTGTTAGGGATTGGGTTTTTGGAATACCTTTCCTTCTTTTCGTTTCACCTAACTGAACATAATAACCATAAGGACCTTTCTTTATCCATATTGCTTCACCAGAATCTGGATCTTTACCAAGTGGCTCATCTTCTTTAATTTTTTGTTCAAATATTTTTTCAATAGTTTCTAGTGTTAAGTCACCAATATAAATATTCTCAGGTATAGACCTCGTATCATCCCCCCTCCGAAGATATGGCCCATATCTTCCGATTCTACCCTCTGTAGTTTCTGATATTTCTTTTGGAATATCAATCGAACATGCAGCTGGGATATCTACTTTTTCATCAAGCATTTTTTCTAAACCCTGAAATCTCTCCCCACCTCTATAAAAATTCTTCATAAAGGGTAATGGATCTAACTCACCACGTGATATCTCATCCAATCCATCTTCCATTTTTACTGTGAATTCCTTACTTACAAGATTAGTAAAATGCTTTTCTAATAGTTGTGTCACAGCTAAGCCCAAATATGTTGGTGATAATTTTCCACCTTTTCTATCTACATACCCTCTGCCTACAATAGTTGCTAATATTGATGCAAAAGTTGATGGCCTACCAATTCCGTTTTCTTCCAATGTTCTTACTAATGAGGCTTCTGTATAGCGAGCAGGTGGCTTTGTTGTATGAGATTCTGAATTAACGGTTATACATTCCAGCTCTTCTGATATATTTACTTTTGGAAGTATTCGCTCTCTATCTGCAAGGTCTTTATCGGGGTCGTCCTTTCCTTCAACATATGCTTTCATATAACCAGGGAAAATGATTACTTGCCCATTCGCACGAAATTCAGCTTTATAATTTTTGATGGTAACCTTTGTTTGTTGCAATTTTGCTGGTTTCATTTGACTAGCAACAGTTCTTTTCCATATCAGTTCATATAACCCAGCAGCATCTTCTCCAAGGCTGTTTTCTACATCATTGACGGAACGGAAAATAAGATGAGCGGGCCTAATTGCTTCATGAGCCTCTTGAGCATTACGCACTTTGGAAGCATATTGATTTGGTTCATTAGGAAGATATTCATTACCATAGAGGTCTTTTATGATGTTTCTTGATCCATTTATCGCTTCATTAGACAAATGTGTAGAATCAGTCCGCATATATGTAATAAAGCCACTTTCATATAATTTTTGAGCAGTGCTCATAGTTTTCCTTGCTGAACTTCTCAACTTTCTTGCAGCCTCTTGCTGCAATGTACTGGTTGTGAATGGAGGTTTTGGATTTGATGTTCGTGGCTTTTCATTGATATCGGAAACCAACCAACTACTTGTTTTAAGTTCTTTCACAAGCTCATCAGCTTGCGATTCCGATAAAAGTAAGACATCTTTGTTTTTTAAATTACCATTCTCAGAATTAAAATCACTGCTAGAAGCTATTTTTTTCCCATCTAGTGTTACTAATGTAGCAAAAAAACCATCGTTCTCATTTGTTTTTGCCAGTTGTGCTTTAAGATCAAAATATTTTGTTATAGCATACCTTGATCTAAGTCTATCACGATCAACAATAATCTTTACTGCTGCTGACTGAACTCTTCCTGCTGAGAGGTTATTGGAAACAAAATTCATATTTTTTTGTAACGTTGACCATAAAACTGGTGAAACTTTATACCCAACAAGTCTATCAATAACTCTGCGAGCTGTTTGTGCAGCAACTAGATTAACATCTATTTTTCTTATGTTATTTATGCCTTCATCAATTCCTGCTTTTGTTATTTCAGTAAATTGAACTCTTTCTAATTTTTCTTCTGGAATTTCAGTAGAAAGATGGGATGCAATTGCCTCCCCTTCTCTATCAGGGTCAGTCGCAATTAATACGCGATCAACTATTTTTGATTTTTTTCTTAATTCGGATATAAATTTCTTTTTATCTGGCAAAACAGTAAGGTCTATGAGAAAATCATTCTCAAGATCAATTCCAAGATTGTTTTTTGGGAGATCTTTAACGTGCCCTACACACGATATAACATCATAATCATTACCTAGATGTTGTTGAATTGTTTTTACTTTCGTTGGTGATTCTACAATTAGTAGTGATTTAGTTCTCATTTTTTACCTAATATTATTTTTGATAAGTCTATTTTTATGTGCATTCATACAAAAATCTAATGTCAAAAAATTTATTTAATCAAATCATCAAAAAATTTTAAAACATTAGATTGTAAAATTAATTTTTGAGTACCATTCACCAAATCTTTAAATGAGACTGAATTCTCTTGAATTTCTGACTCACCCAATATTAGAGCAAATCTTGTACCTAATTTATTTGCCTCGCGGAGTTGGGATTTCATACTTCTTCTTAGAGGATCTGTTATTACTTTGAAACCTATTTCTCGAAGGTCTTTTGATATTCTTAATGCAATATGTATTCCTTTTTGATTTAGACATATGAAATAAATATCTGGCATTAATTTTTCTGAAAAAAATCTTTCTTTGTTTATCATCATTAATAATCGTTCCATGCCTGCTGCAAAACCAATTCCCGGGGTTTGCTTACCACCAAGTATCTTTACCAATCCATCATAACGCCCTCCACCTAAAAGAGCATCTTGAGCTCCTAGTATGCGAGAATTGAATTCAAAGACTGTTCTAGAATAATAATCTAATCCTCTAACAAGTTTTTCATTGATTTTAAATGGGATATTCATTCCGTTCAAAAATTCTTTCAGTTGTTCTAAGTGATTTTTATCTTCTGGGCTGTAGTAATCTGAGATTAAAGGTGCACTTTTAAGAATTTCCTGTTCCTTTTCTGATTTTGTATCAAGAATGCGAAGAGGATTTGATTTAAATCTACCTTGACTAACTTCTGAAAGATCATTCAGATAGGGTAGAAGGTATTCTTTAAGGGCACTCTTATAATTTGTTCTACATTCGATGGAGCCTATGTTGTTAAGATTCAAATCAGCATCATTTGTGAGACCACATCTATTTAGTATTTGCCAGGCAACAGCTATGATTTCTGCATCTTGTTCGGGATTATCTGCTCCAAATGCTTCAATACCAAATTGATGAAATTGTCGTTGGCGACCCTTTTGTGGACGTTCCCTTCGAAATAATGGTCCGATATAATATAGGCGTTGAATTGGTGATTGATTACTAAGATTATGTTGAATGAATGATCTCACAACAGAAGCAGTAAGTTCTGGACGAAGAGTCAATGAGGTACCATCTTTATCAGCCCAAGTGTACATTTCTTTTGAAACTATGTCAGTTTCTTCACCAACACTTCTTGAAAAAAGGCTAGTTTCTTCAAAAATTGGAGTACGAATTTCGTTATATCCATTTTGAAGACAAACTTCATGTATGATTGACTCAAGTTTTCGCCACTTATTACTTTCTTCTGGCAAAATGTCATGTGTCCCTTTTAGACTGCGTATTATATTCATATGTCGATACCTGATATTGATGAGGATAATTCTAATGCGCTATCTATGTAATCTTCAGGAACAAAAATTCGTATGATTTCATTGGGCTGAGTAGTCCCAGTGATGTTAAAAGTTGACGTTACCCAATTCAACTTTAGGTAATATGGTATTGAGTGTTTCTCAAGCACCTCTGCTGCCATTTCAGCATAAATTTTGCCCTCGAAAGGCGGAAGAGACTTCCAATCCATTATTGGGATTGGCATATCAATTAGACAAGCATCCGCAAGTGGAATATTACACTCCCCGCACACTTTAACATTGTCTAGATATTCAGCGTAGCACTTTGTACATATCATAATAAATCATATTTCTTATTTGAATTTGTTTAATATGGATAAATTGGTCAATCTCAGTTTTATAATCCTGCTCCAGTATATATACCATCTCTCTTTTCAATTTTAAGGTCTTGTAGTGTTGCCGATTTTACATTCAATTTGAAATAGATTCCTTGCCCAATACCTGTTGGTGTCCAATTTAAGGATAACTCCCAGCAATGGAGGTCTCTATATACTGAAAAGGAATGACTTATTAACTCACGTTTATTAAGGTCAAACCTTGCTCTATGAGATATTCTCCATTTTTTTGTAAGATTTAATGTAGTGGTTGTATTCGCCCAAAATGTTTTATTAGGGTTTGCTGGATTTGTTTCTGTATGTGTATAGCTAAGACTTACATTGGTATTCCATAGGTTCTTATTTCCAGTCGTATTTCTGATTCCTTGTAGAGAGTTTGTTGATTCAGTATTAGGTATATTCTCTTTTGTTTCAATTGTATCTTTCTCGATTATGTTATCAGTATTTGCCCAAGATTTGCCAACTAATCTAAAACCAGTAGATATTCTTGCTCCAATGAGTCTTGGAAAAATTATGCCATTCGAGTTTTTGTTGTACTCTTTCGTACGCCGATTTTTGTTTTTATCAAAATCATAGAAATCATGGGTTATGCTAATATCTAAATTAAGTTTACCTGCTAGTTTTGTTCGAATGCTTGATCTAAGGTTAGAAAAATGCAACGAATCAGCAGCGAAGTTATAGCTTGTATTCATACGCCAACTCATCAAATCAATTTTTTTCTCTTTATCTGATGTATTTAATTTTGCCTGAAAAATGTTATTTAAACCAAAATTAATAGATTTTCTTTCTGTCCTTGGGGTACTACCTGCCATTGTTCCAGAAAATCTATCAATTGAATCAATTACATTACCCATTTCATCAGTTACATCTGAAAAATATCCAAGGTCAACTCCAAATAAATCTTTTGAAAAATCAGGTGTCCAAGAAAATCCGATCGATGGGGACATAACATGCCGGATTGTTTTTACAGGACCAAATGGGATTGGGAAAAGACCATAAATTTTAGTATTGCCGTTAATAGAGAATGAACCTGTTGTTCTTGCGGCAAATCCGGATTGATCATACTTTTCAATAGTCGAATCTTTCCAGACACCAACCTTGGTTTGGTTTACCCAAATAGATTTAATATTTATACTCGGATTGATAGAAATATGTTTAAATAATTTTTGAGGAGCATTGATAGAAGATGTATGTATCCATGCATCTTTTTTTTCATTGCTTACGGAATCTTTATTCCAATCAAATATCATAGATTCACTTTCTACAGACTGGTAGTAATCTCTATTTCTATTTTCAAAGGTTAATCCATAATTCCATCCGATTGTATTATACCATTTTTTTTTCGTTGCAGATGTTGGAAATAAATTAGTTTGTGCACGTCGAAAGGAAAATTTTGGAAATGTAATGTTACTAATGTTGATTTCGGTTCCTTCTTTCTTTGGTTCAACGTAAAAATTACTTTCTGGATTAACTTTATCTTTAATTAATAAGTCAATGTTAGAGTAATAAATTGCGCTAAATGAGATCTTTGATTTTGGCCAACGTTTTGAATAACTAACATTTGAAATAGCTTTTTGATTCATTCTATCGGCTTCGTTTTGACCAAATTTCTTATTGTATTCTCCGCTTGTAGAATATGTAATATTTGCATTTAGAGATTGGTTATTTCTTAATTCGTGTTTGTGAGTCCATTTAATCGATGAGCTTGAATTTCGATTGTCAGGTAGATTTAAAATGTCATTTGTTCCACTTAAATATTGTCTATTAAAGAAATTTAAATTACCTCTGAATTTGTATCGAATATGATATTGAGTATCAATTCTGAATGTTGCTCCCTGCTTATCACCAAATCCTAGCAAAAACTTTGAGTCCCAGTATTCGCTGGGTACCCAATAATAACCTAGACCTTGTATGTACTGTCCTCGATTTTTATTGTCACCATATCCTGGCATGATCCAACCAGAATGTCTTTGGCCTCCTTTATGGGGGAAAATACCAAATGGCAAACCAAATACAGGTATTTGGCCTAAGTGTAATATGATTGGGCGTGCAATCACTACGTCATTTTGGATAATCTTCATCATTTTCGATTGAAAGTGAAAATGGGATGTATCAAGGTCACATGTTGTGTATGCTGAATTTTCAATCAAGAAAACTCTTTCTGATTCATTTCTTATTTTTTTCCCAGAATAAAATCCGTCATCAGCTTTGGTTTGACCTTGAGTGATACGACCTTTTCTAGTTTTTAAATTATACATCATTGTTTTTCCGGTCATTGGTTCTCTACTGTCTTCACTAATGATTGGGTGGAATAGATCGCTTATGGTATCTTCTTTTGCTCGGCCTAGTGCTTCAAGCATATTATTTTGCCAATTAACATTAACAAAGCCCGCATCAAGATTTGTACCATCATGATTGATGCTTACATTGCCAAATAAATCCGATTCATTATTCATTAATTGATATTGAATTTTATTTGCCTTGTAGATGATCGGGAGCTTTATTTTATTTGCAACTGAATCAGGAAAGTATTCACCCTCAGACCCTCCTAGAACGTTTATCGTGTTTAATTCATTATCTAAAAATGACATTGTAATTGTGTCACCAGATACATTATTATTCCCTTGGTAGATAGAATCTTTGAATACATGATAGAGCGTTTTTGCCATACCTTCAATTCTTATGGAATCAATTTTCCCATTGTTAAAAAAACTTACTAATTTTTTTCCTTCTATCTTGTTTTTTAGGTTAAGACTATCGCCTAATTTCATTGAATCAGTCACTGATTTTTGATACCCTTTTGCTATAGTGATTACATTTGCTTTATGAGGAATATGTAACTCTTTTAGTTTTTCATTTTCGTAAGATAAAAATATTCTTTCCCCTGATAAAATTCTTTCACTCTCATTTATTTGAGGGTTTATTTCAAGTGTAGTATTCCGATCTGAGTGACTGTATGTAGCCTTGCCACACTTCGCTATTATGGATGAATCTTTTATTATAACATTTCCAATTGCGGTATATGAAATACCTTTTTTCCCCTTCTCTCTTTTATACTTAATCCTATCAGAATTAATAATTTGCCCTTTTTGGATTAGGGTAACATTTCCTGCTGCAATGCCACTATCAATTTCAGTAAAAATAGTAATTGAATCTGCTACTAGATTATAATCAATATCCCAAACATGTGAATTCCCAATACCGTGAAGAATATTATCATTGGAAAAAAATTTTATAGTGTCGCAAGTCATTTTTCTTTCATTTTGGGTAGCATGGATACTATCGTATAATATTGCAAGATCGTCTAATACATATTGAATCCCGTTCTCACAGTTTAATGTAAGGTCACCTTTTTTGAATACAATATCACCTGAAATTAATTTCACTGATTTTCCATCGATTGTTTTATTTTCTAAAATCTCCGCTTGTTTTAGATATAATCGTTCATTTGCAAAAATACTAGATGATAAGTAACAGAAAAACAAAGTGCTTAATTTTCTTTTTTTAAAATATTTTATCACGGTTTCATTAAAGTTTGTGACACGATCATCATTAGGTAAATTTACATTACTTTTTAAATAAATAAGGAAAGTACATCTGATGAGAATTGCAATTAACATAGTAATGTTTTTTTCACTTATTTATATTTTTTGCTGTAATAATGAAAGGAGGATTACCTTAATGGAAAACGGGCTAGTTATTGAAGATATTCTAGAAGGCAATGGTTCTGAGGCAATGGATTTCAATAAAGTTGTGGTTAACTATACTGGGAAATTGGAAGATGGTTCTATTTTCGACTCTTCTTTAAAACCAGGGCGTGAGCCATTTGCTTTTACATTAGGAGTTGGTTCAGTTATTAAGGGATGGGATCTAGGCGTAAAAGGGATGAAAGTCGGTGGGAAAAGAAAATTAACCATACCCTCAGATCTTGGTTACGGGGATAATGGTGCTGGTGATGTAATACCACCAGGCGCAAAACTCATTTTTGAGATTGAACTTTTAGAAGTTGAGGTATATTGAATTAAAATTGCCACCGTAGCTCAGTTGGTAGAGCAACGCATTCGTAATGCGTGGGTCGCTGGTTCAAATCCAGTCGGTGGCTCAATTTTATCTAAAATTCATAATTGTTTTGCCAATCGCCATGCTCCATATATTTCACCTAGCCATACAAAACTAGTAGCAATACCAAAAATTGATACTGAAAAATAATTTTCATTCTTGAAAGCAAGATATGTTGAATTAGCTGTAATGAAAAATGTCCATAGTCCTGTCAAACCATCCATGGTTCTGTTCACATAAACACGCCCCATACCGGGAATTATTGCAGAAAAAATTCCAGCAAGAATTGGTGATTTTTTTGGGTTGTTATTTTGTAAATATTCAATTGGATCAATTAGTCTACCATCTTTTTCATTGAATGGCCTGTTTAACTCTATTTGATAATGATATGCAAATGGATTACAGCGGACAATTCTGTCTGATGTGATTATACTTCCTTTTATGATTCCATACTCTTTAATTGCCTGGGCACCATAATTTGAGCAGCTAGGATAAAATTGACAATTGAACACATTAGTATTGTAAGATATTCTCTGCCATAAAGAAATAGGAATTAATCCAATTCTATTGATTATTGGAGTATCCTTTGATATCAACAAGGAATCTGCTGGATATTTAGATTGTGCTAAACATAAAGAGCAAAGTAAAAGTGATATAATTATAAAACGCATTGTAAAAATTAGTCAGATTTTTATTATCCTTGTACTTGTTCTTTTCATAGATTTGGCATGTTATGGAAGGATTAATTGATTTATCAAACCCAGTATATTTAGGTATATGTGTTATTCTATTGATACTATTAGTATTTGCTGTAGTGAAAAAAATAATAAAACTTGTAATCACTGCAGGAGCAATACTTTTTATCTATGTAATATATCTAATGTACACAGAGCAGGATATTCCAGAAGATATTGATACTCTAAGAGATTCGGTCTCAAAAACAGTTGAAAAGTCTATTGATGAAGTCAAAGAATCAACGCGTAAAGTTGTTGAGGATAAAGTAGAAGAGAAAATAGATGAATTACTTGGTAATTGAGTTATTGGTTTTTATAATAAACATAATTAAAACTTCATTATCACAATAAATTACTTGCTAGCTCAGCAAGTTCGCTTCGCTCCCCTTTTTCAAGTGTAATATGAGCAAATACATCTTGGCCTTTCATTTTACTGATTAGATAGGTTAAACCATTTGATTTCTTATCTAAATATGGATGGTCTATTTGATTAATATCGCCAGTGAAAATTATTTTTGTACCTTCGCCGGCTCTTGTAATTACGGTTTTAACCTCGTGAGGAGTAAGATTTTGTGCTTCGTCAACAATGAAAAATGATTTTTGTAAACTTCTACCTCGTATGTACGCAAGAGGAGTGATTAGTAATTTTTCTTCTTCTAATAGTTCATTGATTCTTCTAGATCGTCTGTCGTTATTTTTGAATTGATGTCGTATCACCGATAAATTATCAAAAAGTGGTTGCATATAAGGATCTAATTTAGACTGAATGTCCCCGGGCAAGAATCCAAGATCTCTATTGCTCAAAGGGACGATTGGCCTTGCAAGAAAGATTTTTCTAAAATCTTTTCTTTTTTCAAGCGCAGACGCTAAGGCCAACAGTGTTTTACCTGTTCCGGCCTTACCAGACATGGTTATTAATTGAATTCGATTATCCATAAGTATGTTCAATGCAAAAGATTGTTCCGCATTTCTAGGCTCTATCCCATAAGCATTAATTTTTTTAATTTGTAAAATTTTATTTTCGAATGGATTATAGTGTGCTAAAATTGATTTTTGTCCATTTCTTAAAATAAAATTTTCATTAGCCATGGGTTTTTCAATTGATTTTAGTTTTTGGCTTTCAATACCATCGGATTCGTATACTAAATCAATCTCATTAGAACTAACATTTTCAATCAATCTACTCCCAGTATATATTTCATTTACGTTTTTCACAGCATCAGTTGTATAGTCCTGAGCTAAAACTCCAAGTGATCTTGCTTTTAAGCGCATATTGGTGTCTTTTGATACCAAAACAAGAATTCTATTCGGATTTTCTTCATGAAGTTTGAATGCGCAGTTAATTATTCTATGGTCTGGGCAATCATCCTTAAATGTTGCCTTAATGTGTGGATGCCATTTGTGGTTTACAACAACCTTAACTTTCCCATTAGGTTTTTTTATATCTGTTTCATTAGAATCAATTGATAAAGCATCCAAATACCGTAGGAATTCCCTAGCATTAAAGTGTATCTGTTCATTACCTCTTTTAAACTGATCTAATTCTTCAAGAACAGAAATAGGAATCACAACTTCATTATCTTCAAAATTTTTGATGCAGGTTGCATCATGAAGAATCACATTAGTATCTATAACAAAAATCTTACTTTTTTTACTGCTCATCTTATTTTTTATACTATGTTAAAAAGTTTAATGTTCTACCTTTGATTATATGAAATTTTAACAATATAACCTTAGGCTTTCCTGTTGACTTGTTTATTATGGGATGAAATCAAACATTGCTCCAAGAATTTGATGCAAAATAATACTATATGCTAGACCAAGACCAAGTAGCAAACCTGGAGTAATTCTAAAGCGGATACGAAATTGGCTATTTTTCTTTTTCAAATCATATAATTCAATTAGGGAATCCAATGTAATTTTGCTGAGATATATGCATATTCCGTACAAAATCAATAATATTAATTTATCAGTTGCGTTCAAAGATTTTAACCACTGACCAAGATTCATTGAATATCCTTAATAATTTCTCTTAATTCAGATAAAATCATTGAAGTTGCTCCCCATACAACTTCACCCCCAAAATCAAAATAAGGAATTTTGATTTGTCTATTTAAATACACTTCACTTTTTTCTTTAAGGGATTTTTTATTTAAAAGTTCATTTATCGAAACAGAAAATACTCGTTCAACTTCATTCTCTTGTACTATCATTTTCGGTTTTTTTTTCACCCAACCAATAAAAGGGAAAATCTTGAAATTTGAAACAGGAACAGAAATTGAGGTAAGTTTTCCAATAATTTGTATGTCTTTATCTTTTATTCCAATTTCTTCATTTGCTTCTCTAAGGGCAGTTTGTTCATACGATTCTCTATTTTCTTGTATGCCGCCAGGTAGCGATATTTGTCCTTTATGATGCGATAGATTCTTTGCACGCTTTGTCAATAAAAAGTACCAATCGTTGTTTTCAGGATAAAGAATTATTAAAACTGCTGAAGGTATTTCAGCATTGTTGTCTTTTATTATTCTTGAATTTTTAACCTTCATTTTCTCTTGAGCACTAAAGCCTGGAAGTGGGTTTCCCATTCTTAACAAAAGATTTTGAATAAATATTGGAATCATAGTATTAAAAATTATGCCTTTTTTCATTCTTCTGCCCGAAATTTAGTATTATGAAAAAGAAGAAATACAAGCATGTTGTATGGGATTGGAATGGCACGATCCTTGATGATACTTGGCTTTGCGTAAGAGGAATAAACGAAAGTTTGAAAAAGAGGGGTTTGGCAACTACAGATCTCACTGAATATAGAGAGATTTTTACATTTCCTGTTGAACAGTATTATAAAAAACTAGGTTTTGATTTTGATAAAGAATCATTTGAAAAAACTGGTGATGAATTTGTAGCTTACTACGGAAAATTTTTTCATGAAGCAAAACTCCACCAAGGAGTGAAATCAGTAATTAAAGAGATAAAAGATGCTGGATTTAGTCAGTCTATTTTATCAGCAGGTAAGCAAGAATATTTGCACGCTTGGGTAGAGAGCCATGATTTAACAAACTATTTTACAATCATCAGAGGTATTGATAATCAATATGCTAGAGGAAAGAAAGAATTGGGAATTGCTTTTATAAATGAATTACCCTTTAACCAAGATGATGTAATTATGATAGGGGATACCACCCATGATAGTGATGTTGCTGAGGCAATGAATATTGATTGTATTCTATTAAATTATGGACATATGAGTGCCAATAGGTTGAATAATACAGGGCGTATTGTTTTATCAAATGTAAGTGAAATACTAAAATACATTATATAGCATATCAATTTATTTGATTTGAAATCAGCAATAAATCAAAGATATTAATCACTAGATTGTTATCCATGTCTGCAGCTAGGAATTCCTGGGGCAGGAATTCAACTATTCCCAAAATGTAATTTCCGCTAAGCAAGACATCTAGTGTAGTTATGTACCCATCGCCATTTACATCACCATTCATTAATGGTATTGAATCATTCGTTAACGCTATGACTGAAATTGTGCTAGTGTGTTCTTCCATACCCAATCCTTGGATTGTTAGGCTTATCTCATAAATACCTGGCTCCTCGCAAAACAGTGATGGTGTTTTTCCATAACTAAATATATTTGAATTAATTTTCCATTTTCGATTTCCTATTGGCCCTTTTGATTCATCAAAAAAATGAAAGTAATCAGGTATGGTAATGATAGGCCTAACTGCAATTGGATTTGCAATAAGTTGATCAAAAGAACCAAAAATCGTATTTTCTAATTCTATCTTCATAGTATCTAATTGATGCGGAAAATAAAGTTGTATGTAATCATAGTTATTTGGGGAAGATATGTGATGCGAGTATTCGGTTAATGTTTTCAGACTATCCCATTCAACTAACCCTAAATCATCAAACCAGGAAAATGCTATACCTGAATCTGGTATACCACTATTAGCTCTAACATCAATAAAAGTTGCATTATCAATATTTGGTATATCTCCCCAATATTTTTCCCAAGTAGTGTTTCCTGAAATTGTGTCTCCAGATGATGATGTGTGAATAATCTCATTAGTTCTTCCATCTGCATATCTAGCTTCTAATATTACATTTCTTGCATTATTTGTTCTTATGAAACCATGTAAGCTATGGTTTAATAAATTATTAAAGGGGAGTCTTTCTTCCAAGTTTGTTACAATATTACTAGGTGAATTTTGGTTCCTTAAATGTAATAATGCTGAACTACCTCTTCGAAATATGGAGTCTTGTAATATTTCGTTGCTATTATTCAAATTCCAAAGAGAGCTGCCTTCATTTTCAAAATTTTTCATCCAAATCTTTTCTCTTCCAAGTCGATAAAAAATTATTTGTCCATTTTCATTTGTGATTTTTGAAATACTTCCAGCTTTAGATATAGGTATTGGTTCAGATTGCTGATAGGATTCACCACCTACTAAGATTGATTTAGAATTAGAGGTGCTGGCAGTGTAATAAATTGTTTGTTCTAGCATATTTATCGTGTCCATAATAACGTATGCACGATTATTATCCTTATCAACATGGAGATAAGTCTCAAGCTCTTTGGACCTCATTGCAACGTAGTCTAATATGTAGTTTCCTAATTCTCCTGTTGCTGGCACTGTTAGATAATCATCAATATATATTGGGTCAACAAAGAATTCTACATAACCAAATTCATTAGCTTTTGCTTGGAGAATGATTGATGGATATGTTTCAGGATAATTTAAATCAAAGATAAAATTCCCTAGTGAGTGTGCAATTAATTTCCCTTGGTATAGTTCTAACCCTTGTATTATATGCGGATGATGTGCTATGACTAAATCTGCACCTTGGTCTATGGCAAAATGTCTAATTGCTCTATCCCACATTTTTGGTCTATCTAATCTGTGGGAATAATCTTCGATATCAAGACCCTCTTCCGGCAATGTAGCATAACCAAAACGACTTGCTGGGTTAATTCTTAGACTTTGAAATTCATCCGGCAGTGTGGGTGAATCATAATCAGAACCTGGAGAAAGAGAATATTCACTTCCTGAGTGCATCTCTACAACGATAATGTCAACTATGTCTCTTACACTTTCTATTTGCTGTTTTAGGTAGTATGGAGTTAGGTAAGCAAATCCTGATTTATTTTCTCCTGCATTTAGATAGGGTTGATAATTGTTATATTGACCTGTTCGATCACTAGAAGCTAGAAACGCAATCGTTTGTCCTTTGATTGATTTGATGGCTGGTAAATAAGCCTCATTACTATTTAATCCAGAACCAGAATAAATTATTCCTGCATCGCTTAAAACTTGTTGCGTTTGCATTAAGCCTGGTTCCATATAGTCCAAAATATGATTGTTTGCTAATGAAACTACATCAATTCCTGCATAGGTTAATCCGTTAACATTAGAGGGAGAGCAACGAAAAACAATTCCTTTTGACGGGTGTGCATATCCCTGGTCCGTAAGAGGAATCTCAAGATTTGCAATGGTAAGATCTGCTGATTGGCCAAGTAATTCCCTCGTAGGCTCAAATAGGTATTCTACTCCGTGGTTAAAGATTATTCCACCTTCATTTTCATATCTTCTTCCCATCATAATATCTCCAACAAAATTCATAGTAATTGGGAATGTTGAACTTCCAGGGTCAACCTGGATAGTTGTAGTCGCGAATGCTATTTGTCCAGACTCATCTTCTACTGTAAGTAATACAGTGTAGTTGTGATCATCCTCTACAGTATAGTCATGCTGGGGATTGGCTTCATTTGATGTTTCACCATCACCAAAATTCCAGAAATAGGTAAAGTCAAATGAATCAGTATCCTGTACTGTAGACACAAAAGAAACAGATACAACCTCACTATGATTTTCATTACGAACATCACCAAATTCATAGTCTATTCCAATTAATGGTTTTATTGGAAGATCGGAGGTTATGTCTCGAACCATGCTGAAATGAATACTGCCTATGGAAGATGTCGTATCATCGTGGTCATTAATGAATTCTATATTATTTATGTATGTCAATGAATCATACCATGCTAACCAATCATTTCCTAGAGGAAGACGATAAGAAAACCAGTTGCCAACTTCATTGACTCCTTGATAAACTGGTATCCATTTTTCTATGTCAAGAGATTCATTACCTGAAAAAGAATAACGAATGCTTGTCTCACCATCGGAAAAACCAATTGCTTGAATTTCCGATATACTATCTACTCTAGAGAAAACTTGCAGAACCGTACTTGTATCTATTTGAAATGGTTCTATATCTATTGATTTCCAAGTATTACCAAAAAGAACAAAACTATTATTATTACCCGGGAAGGTATTATTTGAATCAATGGCAAAATCATATTGATCAATATCTTCTCCATCTATGCTTTCTATTAATGGTTGGGTATTAAAATGTAAAAGTGTATCTGGTGGAGAGTGCCCTGGTAGTTGATTGGTTTTTGAAGTGGACCATGGACCAATATTATCAAAATAATCTAATCCTCTAATCCTAAACCACCATTCTTGTGTGTTATTGATTCCAGATAAAATTTGCTCTTTATGCCGCATATTTGCTAGTTCTGGATATTGTTCACTATCATAAATAATTGGGCTATTAAATGTTGAATCAAGGTCAGCCTGAATTTGATACGTTTTAAAATTCGTATCATGAATGGGGCTCCATCTAACAAATATTTCATTTGGATTATCTAAGTTCGAAGCAGAAAAGAAATTTATTGAATCAGGTTCGTTTTGATCGGGAATTGATTCCCAGTTTGAAAGATATTGTTCCAAAGCACTAATGAATGGTTGATAATACTCTCTTATAATTGAAAAATTATTAATTCCGGTTGGGTATGTTCCATTTGAGTATAGTGCGTCATTAGACACTCCGATGTTATCAAATAACATAGGTTTTTCATCGAGCTCTATGTGAATCCAAGGTTCATAAACAGAATATCCATTTACTCGTGATTGAAGGTCAACCATTTGGACACCGTTCGCTGGCCCTCTTAGTTCCGTAGCAAGAGTAATTGAAAAAAGTGAATCGCCATTGTAATAATTGAAATCATCATCATAAAATGCTTCATAGTAATCAGTAACATGTAATGGCATTTGATTATCAAATTGATTTTCTTCGATGGGGAATTCTTCAGTTAGATTCACTATGTCCATATAATCTAGACTAATATCTCGAATGGGTTTGTTTGTAAATTGATTATTTGAACCAGCAGCCATAATAACAGATTTTCTTGGTAAATGAGATTCGTTATCAAAACTGTGAATTGCAAGTACGAGAGGGGAGTGAGCAACAGAACCAATCAATGGATGTGCAACTGCTTCATGGAATTTTTGGAATATGGTATGAGGGTATCGAGAAGGGTCAGACAAAGACTTATTATTTGAATAATTATCTTCCTCTGTCCATAGAACTTCTCTACCGGCACCATTAATCATGAATGCATAAGCATTCGTTTGAAGAAAAATTTCAATAGCGACATAGGGAGCAATAAAGTCATCGCAAGGATGTGGAACCTGAACAATGACTTGTTCACGATTTGATTCAGGATTTATGATGTATAATCCCCAACTATTTCGGAATGCACCTACTACATCATCATCTTCATTATCTAATTGATTGTAATCTACAATAGAAGTGTCTAGCTGCTCTCTCAACATATGATAGGTTTCATCATATGTGGTGTCTTGAAATATAACTAGCTCGTAAAAAAAAGATGAAATTGAATCTTGTAGAAGAGAATCGACAAAAGTTGTATCGCCATTTACAAAGTGTAAAAAAACATACTCCCAATAATCTAAAATATGACTGTCACTTTCTAAGTGTTTATAGGTACCAAATCCATTGTTTTGAATGTCTAGCCAATCTGGGCCATAATCATTAAATCCATCTATGGCGATTCCTTCAGTGACATGACTAACCCAATTGTCATATTTAGAATTTGGTTCAATACCGCTGAAAAACTCAGATAGAGAACCTGTTTCGTATATGATCTCCGTGTAAGAAATACTGAGAAAAAAAATATTAATTAGGAACCATTTTATCATTAATTTGTTTATTACATAACATTGATGTTTAAAGCTGGTGTAATTGATAAAATATAGAGCATATATCTAATACTTATCATCATTTATGTGTTTATAATATAGTAGAGGGGTATCATAATGATAATTAAAAATAAAATTTGGTTTTTGTTTTCAATAGTATTTTTTATTGGGTGTGAATTTGGTGATCAGTCAGAACAAGAAAAGTCTGATGCAGAATTGATTCGATTGATAATAGAGGCAGAAAAACTAGACATTGGTTTTGATGAACTTCCGGAACAGACATCTTCATCAATTAATAATGAAACAGAATATTATGGCATTAGTGCAAAATTGGCTTTAGGCATAGGTTATGAGATTGAACGTGCAGGACGCGGGCACAGATATGGCCATCGAAATGAGGTCTATTTTAATATGCAAGGCAGGAAGCTTGACCCAAATGATTTTGGCCGTAGAAATGATTTTGGTGATAGAGGATGGCGGAAAAACAAAATAGAAGATTGGAGATGCTTTGATCTGGTTTTCCCCATTGTATTTGATATGCCGGATGGCTCAACCATTGAAATTGAAACAGATGACGAAGAAGGATGGTCTGATTTGAAATTATGGTACGAAGAGAATGATGATGCAGAACAAAGGCCTGCGATGCAATTCCCAATTGAAATTCATATGAATGAAGAATTGATAAACATTAGTAACAATGAACAACTGAATGATATTTACTCAGAGTGTGATTTTGATTGGAAAAGACAAGAAGGCCATTATAACAGGGGATGCTTTGAAGTTGCATTCCCGATTACCTTTTCAATGCCAGATGGCTCAACCATTGAAGTTGAAACAGATGACGAAGAAGGATGGTCTGATTTGAAATTATGGTATGAAGAGAATGATGATGCAGAACAAAGGCCAATACTTCAGTATCCAGTAGACATTATATATGAGACAGAAGAAGGAGACTCTACTGTTACTTTGAACAATGATGGTGAAATGGAAACAGCGAAAGAGGAATGCAGAGAAGATTGGAGTGAAAGTGGTGAGTGGGATGAAGACGGGGACTGGGATGAAGAAGAATGCTTTAATTGGATTTATCCGATAACATTTTTGATGCCAGATGGCGCTTCAATGACACTTGAAAATGAAGATGGGTGGCACATACTTTCGAGATGGTATGAAGAAAATGGTGATTCAGAGCAAGAACCAATTCTTCAATACCCGGTAGACATTATATATGAGACAGAAGAAGGCGAGATTACTACTACTTTAAACAATTCAGATGAATTGGAGTCATTTGAAGAAGAGTGTTCAGAAGAAAATTAAAAGCTTTGTATTTGCTCTATTCATAGTCAACTTAATGGTAATTCTACAAAAGGAAATAATTTAATCGTAAAGAATGAGAATATTTTTTCAAGCTTTATACTTCTTCACTTTTAGCTTCGTCTGTGCCCAGCAGGTGGATTCTTCCTTAAAAAGAAAAATTAATGATCTTGCTAAATGGGAAGATGTTAGAAAATATCTTGAAACTGCAGTTGAAAAAGGCGAGATAACAAGGCAAGAGGCAAACCATAAATATGCCAGGTACCGTTCGCTGTCTTCTGGAAGAAAACATGAAAGAAAAGATCCAATCTTAGATGATAATTTTAAAAAACTTGGTGTTGAAAATATAAATGAAATGAAAAATAAACTATTAGATCGTGGCATATCATCATCCCAATTAGATGCGGTTTTAGGAGGAATGCTTAGATTGGTACATGCAGCAAGGAAAGATGGTGAAAATTTCAAAACGAATTCTAGGATTGAACAATATTTCAAAGAAAGAATAGGTCTAACAAATACGCAGGTAGGCTATCTTATTGAACTTTCTAAAAAAATTGCTCTCAATCTAAGTATGGAATGAGTCAGTTTTTATCTTCAAGCTATAATAATTTTTTTGCTTTTTACAAATTTAGATTGACTTGTTGAAGAATTCAATAATCATAATAATGATATTGTCATCCTATCTGTTATCTCAACAGGGGACTAGTATAAGTGGATTTGTAAGAAATGAGAATACTGGTGAACCAATTTCCTATGCCAATGTTTTCATAAGCAATTCTAGTTTAGGTTCAGCAACAAATCGAGATGGATACTTTGTTATTACTAATATTCCAATAGGCACGTATGAATTGAACATATCAATGCTTGGATATGGATCCTATAAAAAGAAAGTTGAATTATCGAACGAGCAACAACTAAGATTGGAGATATTTTTAAAAGAACAAGCTATTCAGGCATCCGAGATATTGGTAACCGCTGAGCGACAAAAATTTGAGAGGGCGATTGAGAGCAGTCAAATATCATTGGATCTCAGAGAAATAAATTCTGCACCTGCATTTGTTGAGCCAGATGTCTTTAGGACTCTTCAAATGCTGCCAGGCGTACAAACTACAAGTGACTATTCTAGTGCTTTATATGTAAGGGGTAGTACTCCAGATCAGAACCTAATTATGTTGGATGGGATTGCAGTATATAACCCATATCACTTAGGAGGAATATTTTCTACTTTTAACACTGATGCAATTAAAGAGGCTGATTTTTATGCCGGCGGCTTTCCAGCAAGATATGGTGGAAGAATGGGTGCCATCTTAAATATCATAAACAGGGAGGGCAATACTAATAAGCTTAAAGGTATGGCTAATATTTCTCTCATATCTAGTAAAGGTCTCTTAGAAGGCCCTTTACCAACGTGGAAAGGCATGAAAGGGTCATGGATGATATCAGGGAGGAGAACATATTTTGATTCCATAATTAATGCCTTAAAGATTGAAATAGGTACAAACCCTAATGACGGATCTAAAATATATTTCCAATTTCCTTATTACTTTTATGATTATCAATTCAAGGTGAATTTAGATGTAAACCAAGATCATCGATTAACCTATTCAAGATTTTATGGAGACGATGTCTTAGATTATTCAATAAGTGACGATCAATTTAGCTATGGTAGTGATAATTATGATTATAAGGAGGAATTTAATATTGCCATAAAATGGCCATGGGGTAATCGCACTAATGGACTCACATGGCGCTGGATCATTTCCCCTGAATTAATTGCAAAAACCTTTATCTCTAATAGCAGGTATAGATTTGACTTTGATGCAAGTTTTGAAAATAAATGGTCTTACATATACCCTGATTCTACCCAGGAGTTTTTTCAAAATTTTACATTTAGAATATTTGATGTTATCAATGACAATTCCATTGAAACCGAATTAGTATGGCAAGCAAGACCAGAGCATGAATTAATGGCGGGAGTCCAAATAAAAGATGTGAAATTTGATCTTGGCATCGATTTGACAATCGCTACGCAGGATACATCAGCTCTTTTTTCTCCTTTAGCTCAAAATAATAAAACCCGAGAGATAGCGCTATACCTACAAGATAGATGGGAAATTTCAAAAAAAACAAAAGTTCAATTCGGTCTGCGTGCAACAGATTACAGTCTGCACGATAAGATTTATTTTGACCCAAGATTTGGAATCAAATATCACTATTCTAGGAATCTAGCCTTAAAATTCAATTATGGCGTGTATCATCAATTTCTCACAACTGCAAATAATCAGGATGAAAATCTAAGGCTTGTAGATTTATGGCTTGGCATTCCAAAAGATAAACCTGCAAGCATATCTCAACATATTATTGGAGGTCTTGAATTTTTATCAAATAGCAATATCCTCTACAGATTCGAAGCATATAAAAAAGATTTTGATCATCTTCTTACATTAAAGCAAGATAATTACAATACAACAGAGAGTGAGGATGATTCGCCATTCAATGAATTTTGGGATACAAAAGGAAAAAGTTGGGGTCTAGAATTTTTATTAAAGAAATCATCAGGAAAGTATAATGGTTGGCTAGGATATACCTATGCTGAAGCAAAGTATTATACGGAACCTAGTGGTTGGCATTTTCCTAATTTTGATCGTACTCATACACTCAATATAGTATCTAACTTTGAACTTACAAAAGAGCTAATCATAAACTCTGCCCTGACCTTTTCAACAGGAAATCCTTATACTAAGATTCTTGGAAGAGCGTATTCATGGGATCAAAGTCTTTATTCAGAAACTTTTTGGTACCCTTACGATAGCTATATCATAGGAGAAAAGAATACAGCACGTTATGATGATTACTTTAGAATTGATGTTGGTATGACGCGCGAGGGAGGTAATTTATTTGGCTTAGAGTATGACACATACTGGCAGGTAATGAATGTAACGAGGCATTTAAATATTTTAAATTATACTTACAGAGAAAAACCACCTAGCGCTAGTGATCCAAATCCGCAGGGCGTACAGCGTCAGGCAACTTCGATGTTTCCACTTATTTTTACTTTTGGGATAAAATTTGAGTTTTAAAAGAATTAAAATTATTCTGTTTTATGTGTTCACAGTATCCTTTATTGGTGGATGTCTCCTCATTGAACCTGAATGGGAAGATCTTGAATCAGATTATGATCATGTGCTTAACGTAATGGGAATTATTAACCTTGACCCAGGATACCCTAGTTATGTTGGTATATATCGTACTACAAACCTAGATGAGCCCTCAATGTCACTTGTACGCAAAGATACACTTGGATGGTGTGATTGTGATGATGAAAGATGTTGGGAGTGTGAGGAAAATCCTCAGCTAGATGGCTATTGGTTAATTGATAATGTTTATGAGCCAACTGCACTCATCAAGAATGCTTCTGTTGTGATTACAGATGATTTAGGTAATGACTATCAATTTACATTTGTTGAAAAAATAACATTTGTTGATACTATTTATTTAGATACAAGTTTCACATTCTATGGAACAACTATTGAGTGGGATACGACATATTATGATACAAACCATATTCCAGTAAATTTTTTCATTGATACAACTGGCCTTTTTGAACCACAGCCTGAGACCAACTATTCATTAAGTATCACCGCACCTGGTTTTAATCCTGTGTTTGGAAGTCTTGAGACCCCACCATACCCCAGTTTGGATTCTCTGGTACAGCAAGGGAGTTTGGTGGATACTGTTATTGTAAATGAGCCGTTTGACCTTCACTGGAGGCTTGAGGAAAGTGGCAGGGGTTATGTTACTGGAGAGGTGATGAAATACTTTTGGGGTACTTGGGAGGATGATTGGTGCGGGGGAGATTTTGATCCATTTGTAATAGACCTAACCAATAGTGATCAAAATCCTATTACAGTACAAACTGAATATTGTTTTGAAGAACCCTCTAACGATAACCAGTCAAAAGATTATTTCATAAGACTTACTGCAATGGATGATAATTACCATGATTATTTCATTATTGGTGAATCAAGTGAATATTCAAACGCATTATTGAATTATCCAGCTACAAAAGGTCTTTCAAAGGGAATTGAAGGGGGGTTTGGATTTTTTGGATCTATAGCATCAGATGGTTTACTGGTAAAAATAGCTTACTGATTTAAATATCATCCATAATGTTTTTATGTATTTGGCAATGATTGTTGAGAACTTTTGACTTTCTTTGATTTAATTTTTAGGTAATTATAAAGGATAGTTTATCAATTTAATTAAAAAAACCATTTTTTTCCCCATTCTTTTTCTTTGCTCCTGTGTCAATAATGTAATGGAAAATGCAGAGGAAGATTGTGTTCAATTCTATGACAACAACATAGCTTCCATAATGGAACAAAGTTGTGTTTCTTGTCATTCAGGTCAGGCACCATCAGCAAATCTTAAACTTGATTCTTATTCGCATGTTCGTAATACAATTGAGTCGATAATAGATAGAGTGAACAGAGAAGAAGGCTCTAGCGGCATCATGCCCCCTTTTGGTGCAAAACTTGAACTTGAATACTTAGATCTATTGCAAGAGTTTTATTCAATGGAGTGCGAATGAATAGAAAATATTTATTAGTATTTATTCTTTTTCCTCTAATTGCAAGAGATATTTACTACACGAGGTCAGGCACCGTTTCATTCTTTTCTGCTACACCCATTGAAGACATTAGTGCGAAAAATAATCAAGTTACCTGTGTATTGGACAATGACAATGGACAAGTTTCTTTCAGAATTCCCATTTTGGGTTTTTCATTTAAAAATGGTTTAATGCAGGAGCATTTTAACGAGAATTATATGGAATCAGATATGTATCCTAATGCAAGTTTTAAAGGGATGATAAATGATTGGGACAAATTAAAATTAACAAAAGAATCTCAAAAAATTAAGATTACTGGTGAAATGACAATCCGTGGAATTAGGAAAGAGATAAATGAAACAGGTATAATTAATAAGAATAAAAAGAACATTACCGGGAGCGCTGACTTTCAAATAAAGATTGCAGATTATGGAATAAAGATACCTAAAATAGTACAAAAAAACATTGCTGAAATAATTGATATCAATATTGAAGTTAGTTTAAAGAAAAAGTAAATGAGAAATTTTGTTAAAATATCATTTTTTATGGTGTTGTTGTACTCTCAAGATGAACTACTTGAACTAATTAATGATGATTCTAAAATTAATCCAACACCAGTTCAGGCAACTTTTAAAGCAACAAGAATTGTCAACTCTCAATCAATTGAAATGCCTAGAGCAGGAACACTTGAATTTATGATATTACATCGTTTTGGATCGATGTCGAATGGGTTCTATGATTTATTTGGGATGGATGAAGCGGTAATTAGATTTGATTTGAAATACGGTACAGGTTCTAATTTTTCTTTTGGTTTAGGACGTAGTAGCTTAAAAAAGACTTATGATATTTTTTCGAAGTTTAGCATATTAAAACAAAAAGTTGAATCAGGTCATTCGCCTATCTCTTTGGTGATCTTTTCAAAAGTCGAAATAGAAACACAAACAAAAGATGCAGAATTCATTAACAGATTAACCTATGACTTCCAACTATTAATTGCTAGGAAGTTTACACGATTTTTTTCTTTTCAAATCATGCCAACTCTAATTCATAAGAATTTAGTTGAATCTCAAAATAATTTACATGATCTCTTTTCAATTGGAACAGGTGCTCGAATGAAACTTTCAAAAAGAATTTCCATTAACTTTGATACTTTCATTCCAATAGGAGAGCGGAAAGCGACATACCAACAAGGTTGGGGAATTGGTTGTGACATAGAGACCGGTGGTCATGTATTTCAATTAATGATTACTAATTCTCAAGGAGCGATTGAAAGTGCCTATATTGAAAATGCCACAGGAGGATTTGATAATTTAAATTTGTATCTTGGCTTTAACATAACAAGGGCTTTTAGCATTTAAGAAAAAAAAGATGTTAATTTTGTCATATGTCTATTGAATTAATAAAAACATATTCATTTGCCTTAATCAAAGAAATGTGGTTTTTGTGTGCGGAAATGGCACCATATTTGCTTTTAGGTATGTTTTTTTCAGGATTAATATCCATATTTGTTGATAATAGTTTTATTTTTAAACACATAGGGTCAAAGAATTTTTTATCTGTTCTAAAATCTACTCTTTTTGGCATTCCTCTACCGTTGTGTTCATGTGGAGTTATCCCTGTAGCTGCAACATTAAGAGAAGGCGGTGCATCTAAGGGTTCAACGGTATCTTTTTTAGTTTCCACACCTCAGACTGGTGTAGATAGCATATTATTAACTTATGGTATGATGGGACCTGTTTTTGCTTTGTTCAGACCATTAGCAGCACTTTTTTCAGGTATGTTTAGTGGCATAATAATAAATCAATTTGATGATGACAGGCATCATCATGTAAATAGTGAACAAACTATTAAAGAAGAAAAAGAAGATCTGCGAATAAGGCTTGTCTCTGGCCTTAAATACGGATTTATTTCTCTTCCATCTGATATTGTTGTACCGCTATTCCAAGGATTGGTAGTAGCAGCATTAATCTCTGTCACTATTCCACCTGATTTCATTGCGAGTCATTTTTCATCTAGTCCATTAATGCAATACACTATGTTATTAGCAATATCAATACCCATATATGTGTGTGCAACCGCTTCCATTCCCATTGCTGTTGCACTTTTAGCTAAAGGTCTGTCGCCTGGATCGATATTTATCTTTTTAATGGCCGGACCGGCAACAAATGCATCTTCTATTGCCATTATAAAAAATATTCTCGGTAAAAAAACACTCTATTATTATCTAGGTCTAATTTCATTTACTGCAGTGTTATTTGGTATTGTTCTTGACTCCATTTTTAAGACATCAGAATTCTCTATGCCGGACTCACTTCACTACCATGACCATAGTGGAATATTCTCACTTGTAATTACAATAATATTTTTAGCTATTTTAATAAACTCTTACTTTTTGAAACTTAGAACAAATAACAAAGTTCAAAATACAGATTTAAGTGCTGATTTAGAGCAAATAAGTTTCAAGGTTGACGGAATGACATGTGGTCATTGCCAGGAAAGTGTTGAAACTGCTGCAAATAGTTTTAATGGTGTAAAAACTACCAAGGTAGACCTTGTTTCTGGGGAGGTTAATATCTACGGTATTGGGCTTGAAGAAGATTCCATTAAAAAGAAAATAACAGATAGGGGATTTACTATTAACTAAGTCCTTTAAAGACTTAATTTTATTCATACTCAAGCTTTATGTTAAGATATTTAAAATATTATATTTCAACACTAACGTTAATTCTTGCAATTCAGATATGCTTTATTGGTGAATATTACCCTACGATTTTTTTCATATGTTTTTCACTGTTCATAATTTTAGGAGATATGATATTAAAACAGGACTCATCTGAGGAGAAATATTCGAACGAATTTTTATTGAATTTTCCGATGTATGTAAATTATCCATTATTGACCCTTGTTTTATTTCTTACCATTTCATCTTTTAATTCATCCTCAAATAATATTTTCTATTTATTATCATCTCAAATTTTAAATATTGATTTATATGAATTTAAACTTTCAATGAATTTATATGATTCAGTCTCATTAATTGCTCTGATGGGATTATTTATTGGTATTATGGGCACCGTACCAGGTCATGAGCTCGTTCATCGAAAGAATAATAAATTTGATATGTTCGTTGGTAATTGGTTGCTGGCACTTTCATGGGATTGTGCTTTTGCAATAGAGCATGTTCACGGGCATCATAAAAATGTAGGCTATTCCATTGATCCTGCAACTGCCAAGCGTGGCGAAAATATTTATAAGTTTATTTTTAGAGCTATAAGTAAAGAACAAAAAGATGCGTGGCAAATTGAAATGAAGCGACTAAAGAGAAAACAGATTCCGATTATTAGTATTCAAAATAGAATGTTACAAGGTTATATGAGGAGTTTTTTCATTACGCTATTGGCTTTTTTTGTTGGTGGTATGTCAGGAATGATGGTTTTTTTATTATGTGCATTTATTGCAAAAGCATTACTGGAGGTAATAAACTTTTCCGAGCATTATGGTTTAATTAGAGTGGTTGGTGAGCCAGTATGCCCTAGGCATTCATGGAACTCAAATAGTACAATGAGTAGTATTTACTTGTATAATGTTACAAGACATTCCTCCCACCATGAAAAAGCAAATTTGAAATATTGGGAACTTCGATCTTACGATAGCGCTCCGATGATGCCTCAAGGGTATCTTACAATGTTGTACATGGCTTTATTTTTGCCATTTTTTTTTCATAGAATGATGGCAAAAAAATTACTTGATTGGGATGAAAACTTTGCTAACCAGAAAGAAAAAATTCTTGCTAAACAGCAAAATAAAAATAGTGGTATTACTCTATTAGCAGATAATCAGTAATTATTTTGATGAAGTGAATGGATAAAGTGTGGCTCGGGCCGGAATCGAACCAGCGACACATGGATTTTCAGTCCACTGCTCTACCAACTGAGCTACCGAGCCAACTTTAATATTATAAATTATCTCTAGAACAAATTAAAATATTTATACAACTAATCTGCGCTATTAATCTTGATTATCAATAGGTTAGTATAGTTAGATATTATGTATTCTTAATATCTTTTATAATTAGTCAAATAATTGTTACTAAAAATACACACAGAAGATAGATCCATCAACTCCCAAAGATGTTGATAATATTAGAAGAGCTATCAGTAAATAAAGATATATGATGTAACTTGACTTCCTAGGAATTAAAGCGATGGAGTGAGCTATTTTTGAGATTGATGAAATGATTGGTATATGATGACTCTTATCAAGCTCCCGTTATAATAAGCAATGAAAAAATGATATAGGATTAAAAAACTAATACTCAAACTAGATATTATCCAATTTTCTACTTTCTTAAAGACAATCAAACTAAACTAATTTTATAGCAAATTTATTAAATGATCTTACATCAGAAAATTAGTGTTTTGTTATGTCAAACAAAAAAAATTTGACAAAAATATATCAAATATATACTTCTTGATTCATTTACCTATTGAACATATGTTTACCAATAGGTTTTGTAGGTTTATTTTTTCTATGTATCGAGGTAAGAAATTGGTTCTAGCAACCAATAATTTTAATAAAAAGAAAGAAATGGTTGCTATATTAAAAAACTTGAGTCTAGACATTATTGGTCTTGATAGGTTTCCTGAGATTGGAAACATAGAAGAATCAGGAAAAACGCTTATTGATAATGCATTCATTAAAGCACGAGCAGTATTTGAGGCGACAGGTCTTTCATCATTAGCAGATGATACTGGATTGGAGGTCGATGTACTTAATGGCGCTCCAGGTGTTTATTCTGCGCGATATGCGGGACAGAACCCTTCACCCCAAGATAACATAAATAAGCTTTTAAAAGCACTATATGGTTACGAAGAGGAGGAACGAAATGCTCAGTTTAGAACAATAGTGGCTTTTGTTGACAGTGAGCAAGAGTTTTTTTCGGAAGGGATAATAAAAGGTAGAATAATAAAGGCTTCAAAAGGTTCTAAGGGATTTGGTTACGATTCAATATTTAAACCAAATTGCTCTGATCAAACCTTTGCCCAAATGAATCAAAATGAAAAGAATAAAATAAGTCACAGAGCAATTGCTTTAGTAAATATGAAAAAAAAATTAAAAAAAATAATAAGATAAGGAGTAATTATAGAATAAACCGATATCAGTTAAAAACTTATACTGAATTTGAATTTTAAAGAAAAATATAAATACTTTTTTACCCAAATGTTAATTGTTGGTATGTGGGTAATAGCGCCCCTGTCTGCATTTAGTTCACAGGATTCTAGCAAGACTATCATACAAGGAATGATGAGCCGACCCTTTATCATCCACCCCTATGAGGCTTTTCTAGACCCTTTTCCTAAATATGAACCTTTGTTGTCTATTCCAAATGATTCTAAAGCTCGATATAAGGGATTATTAAAATATAATTACGGTTTACAGAGGTTTGATATAAAGCTATCACTAAATTGGGATAGCATAACAATTTCTGAAACAATTAATGGAAACAAATTAAAAATGCCATATACTTCAACATTGGAGTGGTATTTAAATGAGCTTCGTAAAAGATCTTGGCACGTAAGATTTATTGACGTAATGCAAGATCAATCAAAAAACAATACCAGAAAAGCACGCGGACAAATGATAGAAGTTGTTGGAATGGATATTGGGAAATTAGGTAGAGCATCATTGCAAGTAAGCGGGAATGTCAACATTAATGGAAAAATGGTGTTTCAAGATCAGGAATTAGTACGCTCAACATTAAATGAAACTCAAAATACTCATTTGGAATTTGATCAAAAACAAAATTTAAATATAAAAGGGAAGATTGGTGATAGGATTACTGTTGCTATGGATCAGGATTCCGAAAGACAATTTGATTGGGAAAATAATATCCGCATTTCTTACGAAGGATATGAAGATGACATTGTACAAAAAATAGAAGCTGGCAATATTTCGTTATCTCTCCCCTCAACAAAATATGTTACGTTCTCAGGAAAAAATCAGGGACTATTTGGTGTTAAAGCAATTTCTAAGTTAGGTCCAATAGATGTTACAACAATTGCATCAATCGAAAAATCAAAAAAAGAACAATCAGAATGGGAAGGAGGAGGTCAAAGTAGTACTCAGCAAATAAGAGATGTAGATTGGATTAAAAATAGATATTTTTTTATTCATCCTTGGTTTAGAAATGGTGTAGATACTTTATATGGCTCTTCACCAATCACTATACCTTCTTTCTATCCTTTAAGAAATGGTCTCCATTATATAGGCGATGTTGTGATTAAAAATTTTGAATTATATAAGTCCATTAATCTAAATGATCCAAACGCAATGACTGGGATGGCTTATGTAGACCCAACTGATACTACTAAGTTTTCTGATGAAAACGAAGAAGGTAGTTTCATAAGGTTAGAACAAGGTGCAAACTACTATATGAATCCAGACCTTGGTTTTATCAGGGTTAGAGAGCAAGTCTCACAAGATATACTAGGATGCACATTTACGATTGAACATCGACAAACTGGTGAGGTGCTTTTTGAGATTGGGAATGGACCCGATTCAACTGGTTCAAGATTAGCTCTGATGATGCTAAAGCCTAGGAATAGTTATCCAAATCATTCAACCTGGCCATTAATGTTTAAAAATGTATATTACCTTGGAACATCACAAATAAATCCTGACGGTTTTGAGGTCAGGTTAATAAATAAAAATTCAACACCTGTTTCAGATAGAGATAGATCATCGAGTTTACCATACATAACCCTTTTTGGATTAGATAGTTTGGATGAGAATGGCACCCGTAATTATGATGAGATAATCGATATGGATATGGCTAATATTATGAATATGATTGATGGAGAACTAATGTTTCCAACTTTTCATCCATTTGCTAATGGAGATTCATTAACTGGTGGGCAAATGTCAGAGCAGCTGAAAAATCAATTGGGTACAGGAATTATGTATACATCTTCTTCATCCTCAGAGATAAATGGTGATCACAGATGGATGATAGAAGCAGCATACACAAATCAGAGTGCAACAATAAATTTAGGATTTATGCTTATTGAAGGAAGTGAAGAAGTAATTCAGAATGATATCACTCTAAAAAGAGGTATTGATTATACAATAGATTATTTTACTGGAACGATTGTTCTATTAGGTGATGCCGCAAATGATCCTAATGCAAAGTTAAAAGTTAATTATGATAAACATGAGTTAGTTTCATTTGATAAAAAGACAATTTTTGGTACTCGTGCCCAAATGGATCTTGGAAAACCAAACTCTTTTATTGGCGCAACTGCTCTATATTTTAATCAATCTATAATAAATCAAAAAGTCGAAGTAGGATATGAACCTACGCGGAATTTCATATGGGATTTAAATGGTCGTTATGAATGGGAGATGGATGGGGTAACACGTTTTCTCGATAAATTACCTTTGATTGAAGCTGAAAAAATTTCTTCTTTTTCAATTGAAGGCGAGATAGCACAAGTATTACCGAATCCGAATTCGATTAGTAATTCAGAGACTGGAGATCCAAATGGTGTGGCATTCATTGACGATTTTGAAGGAAGCAAAAGAACGACTGCTCCTTCAATTCAACGACGTTTTTGGAAAGCTTCATCTGCTCCCTTAAAATACAATTCACAGGATTCAATTTTTCTAGATCCGTTTTCTCAAAAAAGAAGAGGTGAATTATATTGGTATAATCCATATGTGCCTGTTCGTACAAAGGATATATGGCCAAACCAATCTACATCTTTGAGAGCAGGGAATGAAACAACTGATGTTCTTGTTCTTAGATATAGAGCAAAAGAGTATCAAGGTTACTATGACCCTGATTCTGTTTGGGTTGGTATTACCACGTCGCTATACTCAGGTGATTATGATCAAATACAAAGTAAATTTTTTGAAATTTGGTTAAAAGGTAATTCAGGAAAATTACATATAGACCTTGGTAAAATATCTGAAGATATAGATGGGAATGGGCAGTTGAATACTGAGGATATTCCTGGGGCTGGCTTATCACTCGGTAATGGTTTTCTAGATGATGGTGAAGATACTGGATTAGATGGTTGCTTCGATCAAGAGGAAAATGGATGGGGAGGGTGTCTTGAGAGCGGGACATATGCTGATTATTATTCAATTGGTGATACTACTACCATTAATCTTTCTTCAGATGTAGATCAGAATGATCCAAATGGGGATAATTGGGACTACGAACCTGGGAGTTTAGATTATTCAAAAGTTAATGGTACGGAATCAAATGGTACAGGTACTAAGATTCAAGAAGGTGGTAAATATCCTGATACTGAAGATTTAGATAGGTCGACTTTCCTTGATAAAGCCAATGATTACTTCTCTTCTAGCTTTTTACTTACTGACACAACTTATCTTGCAGGAATTACAGAAAAAGATGGAGCACCTACAGGTTGGAAACTTTTTAGAATACCACTATCAAGCTTTGCGAAAGTACAAAATATTGAATGGAATGAGATTAGATATGTACGCCTTGCAATTACAGGAATTGAGGAAGAATTAAAGACCTTACAAATTGCTAAAATGGAAATAGTTGGAAATGAATGGCAAGAAGTTGGGATTTTTGGACCTGATACTTCTAACACAAATTTTTCAGGGAATAGGTCTTCATTTTCAAAATCATCTAATCTTGGAGAACCTCAATTTCAGGTGGCAGTGATAAATACTGAAGATAATGCAGATTACACCCCTCCTAAAGGAGTAAAAGGAGAATATGATAGAATCAATGAAATACAAAGTAAAGAGCAGTCGTTGGTACTTAAATTTTCAAATCTTCCAGCCAAGCATACTGGCATTGCACAAAAAACATTATATACCTTGAATGATAATCAGAAACGAAGTTTTATGACCTATGACTATATGAAAATGTATGTTAATGGTAATAGTCGTTGGACAAATATACAAGAAACTGATGTGGAACTTTTCTTGAAATTTGGTCTGGGAGATGATTACTATGAGATTACCCAACCAGTTTATGCTGGCTGGGATGAGGAGGAGGGAAGAAATAGTTTTGAGATTGATTTGAATTGGCTGACTGCACTAAAAAACTCTGATACCACGAAAATAAATAAAATAAATAACAATGATGTTATTTTTGATTCTCTTGATGTACGAAAGTACTTTTATACCAATGAAGTAGGTCAATTGACCGGGAACAAGGTGGTAATTTCAGGTAAGCCAGCACTAAATCGGTTACAATATTTTTCAGTGGGATTGAAAAATACTGGAGATGCACCAATCGATGGTGAAGTATGGCTAGATGAATTACGTTTGAGTGGTGTAAAAAAAGAAAGCGGTGTAGCTATGCGAGTCCAATCTAATTTAAAATTATCTGATCTTGGTTCTGCAACAGTAGTCTATAGCAGACAAGATGCAGATTATCATAGACTGCAGGAGCGGCTCTCTAATTCAAACAATACCTCGGAGAATTTAAATTTTTCAGGTAAAATAGACCTTCATCGTTTTTTACCAAGATCTTTAGGAATATCCATACCCGTTAATGGTACATACTCTCAGAACCAGAGCCGTCCAAAATTCTTCTCCGGAGAAGATATACTTGTTAATCCTCAAAATACACCTGATTCAATAATGATATTAAGTAATACCATTTCTTTAAATACTTCAATAAAAAAAATAGGAAAATCTGATAATAAACTGCTTAAATATACCCTTGATAATATGTCTCTTAATTTTAGTGCAGCACAGTCAAGATCTTCAGATGTAACCTATAATCAAAAATGGTCTGAGACCTATACAGGAAAATTTTCATATAATTTAGCTTTTGATAGGAACAATTATATTAAACCACTATCGTGGGCAAAAGCAATCCCGATTGTGGGAAAATCATTGAGTGATTTTCAATTTTTTTATACACCTACCTCTTTTAAAACAGGTATGAATATGAATGAGAAACTTACTTGGAATGAAACAAGAACTGGAGTAAAAAGTCCGGAGACTTATAATTTTGGCTTAGCACGAAGCCTTAATTTGGACTATAAGTTCACCAATACTCTTTCCAGCAAATATAGTTGGAGTGGACAGAGTAATTTAAATGATTATAGAGGCTACATTTTCTCTGCTTTAAAACAGCTTGACCCTGGTACTGTAACTCAGATGACGGAAAGTTTTAATACAACATACAATCCATCCATAATGAAATGGCTGAAACCGTCATTTAATTACACCGCGAATTTTCGTTGGTCAGACGATTTAACCAGAGAGGGCCAGAACATAAGTTCACAATTAAGATTTGGTTCAAACTTCACAGTCACGCCAGTTCAATTAATCGAGTTGGTTTATAAACCTAAAACAACTACTAGAGCACGGAACGGTAACCGTTCAAGAGGTTCAAGAACAAGGGGTAGAAGTAAAACAAATACCCAGGTTAAACAAAAGGAAAATGATAAAGTAAATTTAAATCCTTTTAATTTGATTCACGGATTATTGAAGAAAATAAATCCAATTTCTATTAGTTATACTGAAACTTTGAATCGCTCAGCAAATCAAATAATTGGGGAAGTCCCCGCAGGATATAAGTTTGGTTGGCTACCTCACCATGGCCTTGAACAGTCAAGCGAGGTTGGAAGTAATTTTGGATCTTGGGATCACAAGCGGGATGCATCTCTAAGAAGCGGGCTCAAGCTTACTAGGTCGATTACAATAAGTACAAACTTTACCCAAAATTTTTCTACGACACGTTCAAGTACAGGACTAGAGCAACTTTCAATGACTCGTGATTACGTTGCATATGGCGAATTATTTGATGAAGGTTTTCCCTTTCCTGGTTGGAGTTTTAGAATTAGTGGATTAGAAAAATGGCCGATTATTAAAAATTTCGCGAAATCAGCATCTTTGGAACATAGTTTTTCAGGAAAAGAGACAAGATCTTGGCAATTTGAGGACGATAAAATACATCAAATGAACTTTTTTAATTTTGGAGCTTTTGCAACTCAATATAAAAATAATGAAAGGTCATCAAGATTAAATCAAAATTTTTCTCCATTGATTGGATTAAATTTTAGTCTGGATAAAAACATATCACTAACATTTAGAAACAATATGAGTAAATCACTAGATGAGACACCAAGTGGGCTTACCATTAGCAATGATAAAAGCTATACCTCAACAGGTACATATACACATCGAGGCGGAATGAATATACCTATACCATTTTATGGAACTCTGAAACTAAACAATACAATGAGTTTTACCTTAAATTTTGACCTAAATGAAAGTCGTGAAGAAAGATCTGGAGATAAAATAAATTTAGAGGTAGGATCATTCTCAGAAAGTTGGAAGGCAGGTTTAAGAGTATCTTATCAATTTTCTACAAAAGTAAGCGGTGGTATCAGATATGAGTATCGTGAAAGTGACACAAGAACTACCGGTAAGAAAATTGATAGAGACTTCGGTTTTGATGTTAATTTAGCAATTTCAGGATAGTATTATGAGATTATTTATATTATTTATTTTTATTTTTTTAAGTTGTGGACCATCTGGTCCAAAGTTTGATGAGGATAATGCATTTCAATATCTTATTGAGCAATGTGAGTTTGGTCCAAGAAATCCCGGTTCTGAAGGTTATTATAAATGCCTTGATTTTATGCTTCAAAAATTAGAGGAAACTGCAGATGATGTAATTGTACAACCATTTTCCTATAGAGAAAAACGAAATAAAATACGCTACGAATTACAAAATGTCATAGCCAGATACAATCCAGATTCAGAATTTCAAACTATTATATCTTGTCATTGGGACACTCGTCCTTGGGCAGATGAAGAAGAGTTAAGAGAAGACAGAAATCAACCAATTATTGGTGCAAATGATGGTGCATCTGGCGTAGCAGTTTTATTAGAACTTGCTAAAATAATGGGTAAGCAGCCTCCGCCAATTGGAGTTAATTTGGTATTTTTTGATGGAGAAGATATGGGTATACCAGGGGAGAATGAGACCTATTGTCAAGGGTCAAGATTTTTCGCAAAGAATCTACCCATACCAAAACCAAATGAAGCAATCAATCTTGACATGGTTGCAGATAAACAGCTTCACTTACCTGTGGAAAAATATTCTTTAGAATTTCATCCAGAACTTGTTCGTTATTTGTGGTCTCGTGCTGATGATATGGGGCTAAAGGCCTTTGATATTACTCCCCAGCATGCGATTTATGATGATCATGTACCACTTTATCAGATTGCTGGAATCCCGTCAATAGATCTCATTGATTTTAAATATCCAAATTCATATGCGAATTTTTGGCATACGATGGATGATCTTCCAGAGCATTGCAGTGCAAAAAGTTTAGGGCAAGTTGGAAAACTAATGATTGATTACATATACAATAGAGAGAATCAAAATTGGTAATCAAGATTATGAAATATAACTTTTCAAAATTTTTACTTAGTATTTGTTTTATTTATTTATCATGCAGTGAACCCATTGATGAAAATGAGACCTTTCCTATTTCTGACCCAACTTTTACTTTCCACCAAAATGCCAATAAGTTTTATTTTTCAATTAATGTAGATAGCACATACCAGGGTAAAGTACTTAATAGAGCTTTAGTGTATTGGTATGGGAATGACAAAAGTAGCGACCATGATAAAATATTTCTTAATGATGGTGGTTTACAGGGCGATATAATACCGGGTGATAATATATTTGCAAAAAAAATCCCAAATAATTCAATAAATAACGTACTTAATGATGATACTGGATTTGTTTATATGGAATACAGAGTATATTACGGTGAAATAGATAGTTTGATGCCTACCCTTTATGATTCTTTATCATTGGGAAATATTATTCCTAGGATAGATTCGATTACTGCACCAGATACTATCTTATTACCTCTTGGACAGACTTTTAGCCTACACTCTGTTAGTGCGGAGGTATTTGACGCTGATGGCCTTGAAACAATAAAATGGGTTGGATTTACCTCATTCCATATTGAAGGTGACTCATTGATGAATGATGGTAGCCATATATACTTATATGATGATGGTAGTAATCAGATATTATACGAGCCTAATATTACAAGTGGCGATTTGATAGAAGGAGATGGTATATTTTCATTTAGAATTCCTGTCTATGGTACAGGGTTTGATGACCCTACATTTCAAACAAGAACAGGGACGTTTCGCTGGCGTTTTATTGCGCAAGATTTAAATAATCAATATAGCAACATAATAGAACATGAGATTATCATTGCTGAAGAGTAAATTCATCGGAATATTGGTATTTTTTTCCTTACTCATTTCACAATCTTACTCACCAGAAATGTTTTCGCTTAACTCCGTGAACAGTGATACATTCCTTACTCAGGGTCTATCAAGCAATATGATAGCAGAAATTAGATTAATGGGTGATTCTCTAACCTGGCTTGGAACCGGTCAGGGTTTAGCGCTTCATGATGGTAATAAAATATACAGCCACAGGTTCACAACTGACTCCTTAGTAAATGGGCAAACTACTAAATTAGTTCCATACGGAGGTATCCCTGCCATATCTGTTATGAATGATACTATGGTAGTCTCGTTTTCAGGTGACAATGGTACAATTCAGGTAGGGCTTGGTTTAACCTTGACATATAATTCACAACAGATAAATGATAGTTCAGGTATAGATTGGATTTACTTACAGCAACCAATAGATTTGGAATCTGATACTTTAAGGCCATTTGGCGAGGGCTTTTTTCGCAGTTTACCGGTAACTGTTCCTGAGGCTAATGTTACATATGATGCAATGTTAAGTGGTGATTATCTTTGGATAGCTAGCTGGGCGGGCGGGCTCAGAAGATATGATCTTAACACAAAAATTTGGGAAGTTATTCCAATGCCAATGGATGATCAGGATTCATTATCACTTTGTACTGGATTTAATGAGGACGATAACATCTTACCCGGTTATTTTTTGAATCCCAGAGACCCAGCTGATGGTGGCAATCATAATCACAAGGCATTTTCTGTATTGGTTAATGGTGACACAGTATGGGTCGGTACTGCAAATGGTGTCAATAGAGGTATCATGATTGATGAGTGGGTTGAAGTCTCTCCAGGGAATATTCAAAAATTCAATTGTATCGAATGGGTGCATTACTCATACCCAGATCTTTCTGGTAATTTTGTAGTTGGCTTAGCTCGTCAAAAATGGGAGGGCAGGACCACAATATGGGCCGCAACAATGAACGCGGACACACCTGGCGAAACACGTGGTTTAAGTTACACTAGAGATGGAGGACTAACGTGGCAAACTACACTTCTTGGACAAAGAATATATAATATTACTGCAAGAGATTCTTTGGTCCTTGCATCAAGTAAATCTGGATTGTGGAAGAGTTATGATGGGGAAAATTGGGCTGTTTTTTCTCCAGCAGTTGATACAACGTTTATGTCACGCGATGAAATTCTTACTGATGTTGTATACACCTCCGTCATAGATCAGAGAAATGGGCAATCTAATTTATGGATTGGTACATCTAATGGTGCAGCGTACTCATCAGACCTTAACGGAAGTAGTTGGACAATATTTCAAACTGAGTATGACACTTTAGACTTTTATGCATATCCTAATCCTTTTTCTCCTAATCATCATAACCAATCAGGAAATGAAGGATACGTACGATTCCATACAGGGACAATAATTAATAGAGACGTAGAGTTAGACATTTTCAATTTTGCAATGGAGAAGGTCTATCAATATGATTATGATCTCAACACATATAATGGAGCATTAAAGTGGAATGGGCGTGATATGAATGGATTTTTGGTCGATAATGGTGTTTATTTTATTCGTATGAAATACTCACCATCGATTAATTCAAGCCCCCGTTATTTTTGGGATAAACTAATCTTAGTTAAATGATGAGAACCGTAATAATATATTTAATATTGTTTTTAGCATCTATCAATGCACAAGATTGGGGGAGACAATCTGGAAGCTTTTTTAGAATGGGAATGACAGCAAGATCATTAGCAATGGGTGGCGGTTTTACAGCAGAGTTAGATCAGAACTTCCCAGCATTCCACAATCCAGCATGGTCTGCATTTCTTTTAAGGAAGCATTTTGGAAGTTCGTACACCAATCTAACTTTAGACAGAAGATTGACATCCACTAGTTTTTCAATGGCTCTTCCTCCAACTGCTGGAATAGGTCTGGCTTGGGTATCTGGTGGTGTTAATAAGATTCAGGGTCGTTATAATACTGGAATGAAATCATCAGAAATGCAAACAGGTGAGAATGCAATCATGATTACCTTTGCACAAAGAATCCTCCCATGGTTATCCTTAGGAGCAAATTTTAAGATTATAAGATATGATCTACCAATTACTGATTCAGATCAGGTATCTGGATCAGGTATTGGGTTTGATCTTGGTCTTTTAGTTAAATCTGGTTCTAATATTTCTTTTGGTATTATGGTACAAGATATAAGTTCAAATTATCAATGGGATACAAATGATATTTATGCTGAAGGAGGTCCTTATAAAGAAAAATTTCCAACTATCTATCGCATAGGCTCCAGGTATTATAAAAAGATGCTAAATGTGGTTGGTGACATAGGTTTAATTACAGACCATGACACTTATTTATCAATACAGCCAAGATTGGGATTAGAATATGGGATTTTAGAGCAATATTTCATTAGAGGTGGATACGGCAATGGTAAACTAGCAATTGGTGTAGGGTATAGATATGGATTGTTTAATTATAATGATTCGCACATTGATTATGCTTATTCGTTAGATTGGGCCTCTCAACCAGCTCACACAATATCATATGCGTTCAATTTTTAATTTATTTTTTGCTTTTTACTTTCCCATTATGGGAATGGGAACCCAGATATTGCTTCTTCCATCATCTGTTGAGGAATTAAGTATGGGTAGTCATCCAACTTCAGCTGGTCTTTCTTCTTTTAATCCTGCTCTAAGTATTGCATTGAAAAAGGGGCCTTATTTAACTCTTAATAGGGGAAATTGGTTTGGGGGTGTAGCACTTACCCAGATTGGTTATAATTTAAAGATTAACAAGGGAATTACTCATTTTGGGTTAAAATATTTTGGACTTGATGATCTCGAGTTTAGAAATAATATTCCTGAAGATGATCCTTTATCAAGTTTTAATGCATATGGCCTCTTATTAAACGGAGGAATGTCTTTTAAACGATCGGTTCATCGATATGGTTTTACTTTTTCCTACATACAGTTTGGCGTATATACAGAAAATTCAAAAGGCTTATCTTTGAATATTGGATATGCAATGAAATTGAATAATGAATTAACATTGGGATTTTCAATGCAAAACATTGGTGCAATGTCGGAGTTTTATTTAAAAAACCCATCTTTACCAAGACGAATTTCATTTGGTATATCAAAAAAGATAAGATTTGAACAGTATCAAAATGAGGTTTTTGGATCTTTTGAATTAAATTCTATTATTTCTAGTTATAAACTTAATTTTGGAAATCATTTTCAGTGGAATCGGTTTAATATATATACTGGATATTCAATATCAGAAAATGTAACTGAATCATCAGCAGGAGTTGGCTTGAAAATGGATCAATACCAAATTACATATGGAATACGTATGGGTTCACAAGGTCTAGGGCTACCAAGCCTGCTTTCACTAAGAATTTTACTGCCTTGAATAATTTTGATTTAAAATCATCAATCATTTACATCCTTATTTTTATAATAATGGTTTTGCTCATTATTTTAAAAAAAATGGATGACCGAAATAAAGATTTATCTCTTCAAAAGAAAATGGAAAAGGTTGAGATAGGGTCTCAGGAAGAAAAACTCCAAGAAAAAACATTAGATGAGAAACCTCATAAGATTTTTCCTGAGATAAAAAATCCAGAATTAAAAGGTGTCATTGGAATAATTATAGATGATTTTGGGTACCGTAATGATAATGTTTCTGATGGGTTTTTAGAAATTGATGCTAATATGACATATGCCATAATTCCTGGGCATCAGTACAGTACCTCATTTGGAGAAAAGGCGGTTAATGCAGGATTTGAGGTTATTGTTCATATGCCGATGGAAAATACAGGCAGGACATATGGTGAAGAAGAATTTGTTTTAAAAACAGATATGGATAATGATACAATGGAAAGAAGATTAAAAAATGCATTAAAACAAATACCAACAGCAATAGGGATGAATAATCATCAAGGTTCCAAGGCATCTGCTGATCAAGGTGTAATGGCTAATGTTGCTAGAGTTTTAAAAGATAAAGGATTATTTTACATTGATAGCAGAACAACAGTAGAAACAATAGGTGAAACTACAATGGAAATTTTTGGTGTTCCTACCGCAAGGAGGAATATATTTTTGGATAATGATGATGATGAAATTAAAATTGAGAAACAATTAATGAAGTTAGTAAAAAAATCTGAAAAATCAGGTTTTGCCATAGGGATTGGGCACGTAAAGCCCAAAACACTAAAGGTTTTGAGAGAAAAAATTCCCCAGTTAAAAAGACAAGGTTACAAGTTTGACTTTGTTTCAAGGATGCTTCATTAGACTATGGCTATCTCTTGCAGAGTGACTAGAGGTGATATGACTGAGAGTATTCATGTTGCTTTTGCTGTTGCTGTTGATCAGACGGGTCAGCCTTTTTTTAGTTCTGGCGACCCCCACTATCTGACCTGTATTCGCTCATCATTAAAACCTTTTCAAGCCGCAGCTTCTGTAAAGTTAGGCGCTGTTGATGAAGCTGGTTTTAATGAAAAAGAATTAGCACTAATGTGTGCATCGCACAAAGGAGAGCCTATGCATGTAGAGACAGCAGAGTCCATGCTTTCTAAACTAGGTCTTAATAAGGATTATTATGAATGTGGTTCACATTACCCATCTGATAAGAATACAAGGCACCAGATGATTGCAAGGAATGAAGGTCCAAACCCTCTTCATAATAATTGCAGTGGGAAACATGCTGGGATGCTTGCACTTGGAAGGCGCATTGGTGTTGATATAGATGGATACGTTGAACAAGACCACCCTGTCCAAAAAAAAATAATGAAATATGTCAAAGATTTGATTGGTTTAGATGATATACCAATTCAGAGAGATGGTTGTTCTGCTCCCACGCCTTTTATGAGCTTGCAAACTATAGCAATAATGTATCAAAAATTAGCAGAGTGTAAGTACGATGAGCTTTCAAGAATTTTTAATGCAATGTCATCATATCCTGAAATGATTGGAGGCAGTAACCATTTTGATTCATTATTTATAGAAGCTTTGAATGGACGTGCGATAACAAAAATAGGAGGTGAGTCAATAAGAGGGTTTGCAATAAAAAGTGATCGTCACGGTCCTATAGGTATTGCTTTAAAAATATTAGATGGTAATTTTCGTGCGATGCCAGTTGCCTCCATGAAAATGTTAGATCATTTGGAACTATTGACAAAAGAAGAAATGAAAAAACTAGACCATTTCAGTGTTAAAAAGTTGATAAATCACAATGGCATTGAAATTGGGAAAATAGAGGCATATGTTGATTTCTAAATGAGGTATTTTTTATTATCAATATTTTTCTGCTATGCAAATGCATCAACAGCTCGAATTATGACATATAATCTATTAAACTATAATGGTGATGGCGATGGTAGAATAGATGATTATGTTACAATTATTGATGCCATTCAACCAGATTTAATTATTACGCAGGAAATAATTGGTCAATCTGGATTCTCTTCTTTCAAAACTGATGTTTTAGACATTATTAACTCTAATATTTGGTCTTCTGGTACGTTTACCAACCAGAGCGCTCAACAGGATATTGCGCTTTATTATAAGCATGATATCTTTACTTTTCTTAATACGGATGTTATTAACACTGCTCAGTCATCTGGAACAAGAGATGTGATTGAATGGACAATGTCACATGAGGCATCTGGTATTGAGTTCAAGGTTTATGGTGTACATCTGAAAGCTAGTTCAGGTAGCTCAAATGCTACGGAAAGGCTCCAAGAGGCTACCATTCTTCGTAACCATTTAGATGACCTTTCTTCAAATAGCTATTTTATTGTTGGTGGTGATTTCAATATTTATTCAAATAATTCATCCTCAGAACCAGCATTTCAAATGTTAATAGGATCAACTGATGATAACGATGGAAGGTTATTCGACCCAATAGATCGCATTGGCCATTGGCATAATAATAGCTCTTTTGCTGATGTTCATACTCAGTCTCCTAGAACTTCAAATTTCGGAGGTGGAGCAACTGGTGGAATGGATGATAGATTTGATTGGTTATTTGTTTCACAGGCACTTACTTCTGATGTATCTGAGATGTATTATGTTGAGAATACATACTGGGCTTTTGGTAATGATGGCAATCATTTTAACCAAGCCATAAATAATGGGAGTAATGATTCAGTGAGTGATGAAATCGCAGATGCTCTGCACGATGCATCAGACCATTTGCCTGTGTATATGGATGTTTGGTTCAATGATCTAACTTATTCTGATGATGGAATTATTATCACTGAAATAATGGTAAATCCATCCCGAGTTTCAGATTCTTATGGAGAGTGGTTTGAAATAACAAACAAGACAGATTCGATAATCAACATAAATGGATGGTATATCAAAGATTTGGGGGGAGAGGAGCATCAATTTTTTTCGTATGATTCAAATATATTTGTTATGCCAGATGAGTATTTTGTTCTTGCACGAAATGGAGATTCATTATATAACGGTGGTTTTTCATCGGATTATGAATATGATGGTTTCTCTCTTTCAAATGGTGATGATGAAATAATCTTGCTAAACGGTGATGGTTCTATAGTCGATGAAGTACATTATTCAGAATCTTGGGCATTCTCGAATGGAATTTCAATGGAATTACATGATGTGAGTATTGATAATGGTATCATTGAGAGTTGGCATCCATCTACCGCAGAATATGGTTTGGGGGATCTAGGAACACCGGGTTATCGCTATGATGGTTCACTGTATATGAACCATAAGTCACGTCATGTTGAAAGATTTTCTATTTCTTCCATTTACCCAAATCCATTTAATTCTTATATTACGATAAGAATGCATAATACAACTGAAGTTAGTTTGAGTCTTGATGTTTATGATCTTTCTGGCCGAATAGTTGAAACATTAATAAATGGAATCATTCATCCTGGTAAAAATGAAATTACTTGGAGTGCTAATGGACAACCATCGGGTATTTACATATTTAAATTTTCTTATGAAAATAAGACGAAGATAAGGAAAGCTATTTTTCTGAAATAAAATGCGATCTATTCTTTTTTATTGTATTGTATTCTCATCATTAATTAGTCAGGATAGATCTTTGACTAATATGCAAACCATAATTGATGAATATGATAAATATACATCGGTAGGCAACCTGGGACTTACAATAACGAATTTTGGAATATTAGGAAATGGTTGGAACCGTATGGAGGATGGTAGTATACATCCTTCTTGTCAATATAAACAGAAAACACAAATTGCACGCGAACAAATAGAGCATTTTTCCTATGCCGGACTTTGGGTTGGAGGTATTGTAAATGGTGAAAGACGAGTTTCTACTTCAATTGTGGATGGGGTATTTGACTCGGGAAGTGAGGGTTTTGAATTTATTTCAGAAAATCAAATCATAATTCGATCTTCTATCTCATCAACAAATCAAGATTCAATGGCACAATATTATTCACCAGAGGCAGTATCACACCAAGATATGCTCGCACATTTTAAAGATTATGGTGAGTCATCAGCAGATGGTTTTAACATCCCAAATCACAATCCTCTTGGCCTTGATGTTTACCTTGAAAGTTATTCATGGAATTATTCATATGCCGATGCTTTTGTAATATTGAACTATACCTTTGAAAATTCATCAGCTGATACGATAAAAGACATATATGCTGGAATATGGGCTGACCCTTCAATAGCAAATTTTAATTACACGGATTATTACACACCAGGAGGTGGTTTTACATGGTATGATAATTTAAATGGATTTGATCAAACAATCGATGAGGCGGGTTTTCAAAGAGATATTGCATATCAATATGATGGTGATGGTGATGATGGATGGGCAGAATCTTATCTAGGTATGTCAGTTTTAGGTGGCTCAGTGCCTATGGAATATCTAAATACAAATTATTCACAATGGGTATGGACCAATTCAAATAACAGCGACTATCCAGCATATAGCATGCCAATTGTAGATAGCGAAAGATATGAAAAAATGTCCTCCTCTGTACCTCAAGGAACAGGAGCTGAATATACTGCAGAGGGTTACCCTTCAGCAGAAAATAGCTGGCTATTTTTGCTATCAGCAGGTCCGCTGGGGTCAAGAGCTAATTCTGATTCAACGTCATGGACTCTTGCCCCTGGAGAGACTTGTAGGATAGCATTTACAATTGTTTGTGGACTCTGGGCTGATGTCAGTAGTGGTGATTCACCTGAAAGAAAAAGAAATTTACATATTAATCATGATTGGGCCCAGAAAGCTTATGATGGTGAAGATAAAAATCGAAATAACATCTTGGATGAGGGTGAAGATACCAATGAAAATCAAAAGATAGATCGATATATTTTACCCGCACCTCCTCCAGAACCTACAATGCAAGTAGAAATTCAATCAAGACAGGTAGCCATATATTGGAAAAATAACGCAGAATCATTTATTGACCCGATAAGCCAGCAAATGGATTTTGAAGGTTATAGAGTTTATGGTGCTCGAAAAACAAATAATGAATCATTAGGAGAATTCTCCTTATTATTAGAAATAGATAAAAAGAATGAAATAGGATATAACACTGGTTTTTCTACTGTACAGATAACCAATGATAATGGAGAACCCGATAGTGTTAACATTAATGGTGTCTTTTATCAATATAAATTTGTGAATTCAGAAATTAAAGATGGTTGGTTAAATTACTATGCGATAACAGCATATGATAGCGGTGATCCCGATGCTAATCTGGAGAGTTTGGAGAGCTCTATTTTTTCTAATAGAGTATACGTTTATCCTGGAGAGACCATATCAGATACTGAAGGATGGACCGGTACGCCAAGTGTTTACCCAAACCCATATAGGGGGCAAGCTCTGTGGGATGGTTATGGTAGTAGAAATAAGATGATATGGTTTAGAAATTTACCTATGGCGGCAGAAATAAGAATTTTCTCATTGGCAGGTGATCTTGTAGATGTGATTGATCATGATGAGTCTTATAAAGGACAAGATATCTCTAACATTGATCAGAGTAAAAATCCCATTATGGCTGGAGGAGAGCATGCCTGGGATATGATTACCATGAATGATCAGGCGACAGCATCGGGATTATATCTTTTTACTGTTGAGGATAAAGTATCAGGTAAGATAAAAGAAGGAAAGTTTTTGATAATAAAATAGTTCAAGGAAAAAAAATGAAAAAAAACATTTTAATCATTCTATTGCATTACATGCTTTTTGCTAACTCAAATGGGCCTAACCAAGGCTATGCAAATAATGCACCAAACTTTAATAACTGCACTTCATGTCATTCTGGTAATGTCAATACTGGAGATGGTAGTGTAACTTTTTCAGGATTACCTGATAGCTATATTCCTGGAGAAACTTATGAAATAACCGTAAATGTCACTGGTGACAATGATCGAGGTTATGGTTTTCAGGCTATTGCTCAGTCTGGTGAGACTGTTGCTGGAGTAATATCATTGAACCCAAACTCAGAAAATGCAGAAATGAACGGAAACTATGTACAGCAAAGCAGTCCAACAACCTCAGGTTCTTGGGTTTTTGATTGGATTGCACCTTCATCTGATGTGGGAAACGTAACTTTTAGTGTTTCTGGGTTGGCAACTGGTGGAAATTCAGGTAATGGCGGTGATGAGGTATATACACACTCATTCAGTGTGCCTGCTCAAGTTCCACTAGACTTTACTGGTCTATTTTTTTCAGAATATGCTGAAGGAAGTTCAAATAATAAATATCTTGAGATCTTTAATGGAACAAGTGAGACTGTTTCACTCGATGATGTTGTAATATTAGGTAATTACAATGGTAATCCTTGGAGTGAAACATTTACATTTGAAACTGGTGCCTCGATAGACGTTGGGGATGTATACGTAATTGCAAGTTCCCAAGCAGATGCAACCATACTTGCACTGGCAGATGAGACACTTGCCTATGCAGATCCTTGGTACATTGCTGCTTTCAATGGAGATGATGTAAGGGCACTTGCACAGATAGATGGTGGTGACACCACTATCTTAGATATGATTGGCACCTTAGAAGGTGGGGATCCTGGAACTGGATGGGATGTAGCAGGAGTTGAAAATGGTACGGCAGAACATACTTTGGTAAGAAAAGCAGAGGTTACGCAAGGGAACGAGGGAGATTGGACAAGCTCTGCAGGTACTAATGAAGATGATTCGGAGTGGCATGTTCTTGAACAAGACAACTGGGAATATCTTGGTTCTCATCCTCATGAAATTACAGTTGATGGTCCTTCCATTAGCATAATCTCTCCGCAAGATGGTGCAACTATCTCATCCGATCAAGTAAGCATAGAGTTTTCTGTGTCAAACTTTAACATAGGTTCTGATGGAGATAATTCTGATGGGCATATTCATTATGTATTAGATGACAATGAACCAGTAATGCATTATTCAATCGATCCAATAAGCCTAACAGATTTAGATGACGGTGAGCATGCCTTTAGTATTTGGTTAGTTGATAGTAATCATGACCCTCTTGATCCGTTTATAGGTGACACCTTGAACTTTACTACCTCTCATGCAAATGATATTACCGCAATATATGATATTCAATTTGTTTCAGACCCTGATACTGATGATGCTAGCCCTCTTGATGGAGAGCAAGTTACGATTCGTGGCGTTGTTACTGGTGAATTTTGGGGTTCCAACAACAATAGAAATTTAGTTGTACAAGATGCCCCTGGGGCATGGAATGGAATCCAATGTTATAACTATGGTGGGTGGGATAATTTTGATTGGGTAGATGAATCTGGAAATTCACACTCAGGTCCAGCTGAGGGTGATGAAGTTACTCTTACCGGAACAGTTGACGAATATTATAATCTTACGGAGCTTGTTGATTTTACAGTTGGGATTGTCCACGGGGAATCAGAGCTTGAGATAGAACCATCCGTTTTAACATTATCAGAGGTTGGTGAAGCATATGAAAATTGTTTGATTCGATTGGAAGATGTTAGTGTTAGTAATGATTCATTGGGATATGGTGAATGGTCATTTACTAATGATAATGGTGACACCTTAATAGCTGATGATATGTGGCAGTATTATTATTATCCTTATATAGGTCAGGAATTAAAACATGTGACGGGTACGCTCCATTACAGTTTTGGAAATTATAAGATTCAGCCGCGAATAGCTCGAGATGTGGTTGAAGAGGGAATAACAAGGATTCAGCGTGTTCAACAGGTCCTGTACAGTGATTTAATGAAAGCACCAGAGGATACAGAATCAGATAAATCCTACCTGCTTGGTGATACTGTCACAGTCGAAGGTGTTGTTACCATGCCAACAGGATTAAGTAATGCGGGGACTGGAGTTAAGTTTATTTTTGCTGATGTGAACGGAGGTCCCTGGAGTGGGATTCTTTCCTATGATTCAGATAGTTCTGCTTTTCCATATTTATTTGAGGGGGACCTGATTCAAGCAACTGGTTATATTTATGAATATACGCCTGGCGGCGGATCAGCTGTAAGTAACATGACAGAACTATTTATTACCGAACCAATAAATATATTAAACGCTGGACAGGCTCTTCCTGAAGTTGAAACACTTCCAACAGGTAACCTTCGTTGGCCCACAGAGGCTGAACAGTGGGGTACTGTTATGGTTCGAGTTGAAAATGCTGTTGTAACTGAAAATGACCTTCCATTTGACGTTTTTATAGCAGATGATGGATCAGGAGAGATCTTGGTTGATGATGATTCAGATAGCTTATTTGCATATTTTCAAGAGGTAGGCCCCCCTCCTATTGGTACCTATATATCTTCTATGGAAGGTTGGGTATATCATCACTATGGTGACTACGCTGATTCTAATACGTATAACCTGTGTCCCCTTTATCCGGAGGATATTGAATTTGGTTCAGGGCCGCCCTCAATATCAGGAATCTCAAGAGAGCCATGTGCGCCTGTCAATAGCGATAATGAGGTTTCAGTGTCCTGTGTTATTTTAGATAACAGTGCGATTACTGAAGCATTGATTCACTATTCTATTGATGATGGAGGATACAATACAGTTGCCATGACATCTGAAGATGATTCTGTTTTTACAGGAGTCATTCCACTTTCAAATGATATCACAGTTAACTACTACATCACAGCAACAGATGATGGTGCTGATCAAACAGAGCCAAAAACATCTGTATATCCATACGATATTGAATATGATCAATTAGGATTTATTGTAACTGATA